>Ga0209573_1000285_pt1 | contig 119087 bp, 109 predicted proteins | sample TNRBio252014_DNA_FD_185870 | JGI IMG/M metagenome (GOLD analysis project Ga0209573, IMG submission 185870) | Wastewater treatment Type I Accumulibacter community from EBPR Bioreactor in Madison, WI, USA - TNR Reactor_6/25/2014_ DNA (SPAdes)... | ecosystem: Engineered > Bioreactor > EBPR >...
CCGATCCGGATGCGCTGCCGCTATGGAGGATAAGAATTCGAATCTCTGAAGTCAATCCACTCGAAACGGGCTCGACTTTTCCTTCCCTGCCGTGCGCCCCTGGCTGGAGATTCAGGGCGCTATCGCGGGTTCGACTGCCAGTAAGCGGTGCCTGTGTCTCGATCGTAGCCGATCGAGTATCCGCCCGCGCTGCCGCGCCGCATCTCACCCCGCAATCCGTTCTTGATGTCGATGGTCGTGGCCCTGCGATGCTCGTTGTAGTCGACCCCTGCGGGAACGGCCCGACCCGCCTCCCCGTAGCTGTTGTAGCGTTCGATGGGAAAGATCCGGTCCTCCGTAAGTTCCGAGATCTCGGTGATTGGCAGGAATTTGACGGATTCCCGCGATTGGTAGGCAGCCGTGGCAGCCCATTCCCGGAATCCCGCCTCGCTGATCTTGAACTCGAAGGCCGTGAACCCATAACTACGGCAGTAGCTGATGTCCGTTGCCTCCGCTGGGAGCCAATCGACGCTCTGGACGCCCTCGGCAATCTCGGGAGGACGGTTCACTCGTTGGACCCAATGGGCAAACATCAGCGCAAAGGACCCAAAGAGGAGGAGCGGAATCGCAACTCCGATGATCTTGCGCGGCTTCATTTTGGGGAAGGATCACGGGGTGATCGAAGGAATTTCGCCACGCAAACAGCGAACAGGTCAAATCCGCTCCCGACAGCGCCATGCCGGGATCTAGAGCGGGTGAGAGTCAAGGCGGTCATTTCACTCTGGTCGTGGAGCGGATGGTTCCTCTGCGTTTGGGGCTGGTTGTGCCTTTCGAGCGGAGAACACGACCGCGTCCCTGCCAAAGGTCACTTCGAGGCCCGAGTCTTCTGCGATGAGATCGCAAAGGCGATCAAGCGGGACGTCGCGGAGCCGCAAGTTCAATGGCCGGGCGATTTTCCCGGGGTCGATCACCACGAAATTGAGTTTCCGGTAGCTCGGCCCGCCTTCCACTTCGACGGGAGTTCTCGTCAGACTGCGCAAGTAATCAACGGCATCCGCCAGAGGTACCTTCTCGAAATCGATCGTCGGGATTCGAAACGTGTGCGCAAAGGAGCGGGTCGATCGGAAATGTGCGAAAGTGGGGTATTCCCGGGAACGCGTTTCCCCGAGAAGATATCCCGCCACCAATCCGACACAGAAGAGGGCCATACCTGCCAAAATGGAACGGATCTTCATGTTTCTTGGTCTGAGGGCTACCGGGAGCGCCATGCTGCGGCAAGGTGGGAGACACGGGGATCATTTCGACGAGGGTGGGGTGCGAGCCGCTCCGCCGCGCTCGATTCCGCCCGCGTCCGGGTTTCCAGCCGCCGCCGAGACTTGAAGAGCAGGACGATCGCGGTGATGAAAACCGGCAGGGCCAACAGAGAAGTCGCCAGACCACCGATCGTTGTTAGCAGCGTGAAGGAAACGTTTGTGGCGAGAGACCCGGGATCGCTGCCGCCTTCCAAGCCCATCGTGTCCAACGCACCCATCACGCGGACAACGGTCACCGCGAGACCGATCAGCGGGGGAATGACGATGCCGGCCGCCGCGATCCAAATCATCCTTCGCCAGAACGTCACGGCGTTGGCATCGGGCATGGGTGGGTGATCCGTCATGTGGGTTGGACAGAAGGTCCATGTGGTTTCCGACCTGGCGCGGGCGGGCACTTGATCATTCGCGACTTGTCAGCTGCCGCAGTTTCTCCTTGGCGCCCCTCACACCTCCGGCGGGCCACGATAGCCCCCAATGGATCGTTGTTTTGCTGGTTTGAGCTCTTATCTCTGCCGGCACACACGAGTCAATCCAGCGCTGTGCCTGTTCGGGGATTTTCTGAGGCGTGCGGAGTTCCAGCGACAGCAACCAGGAAAATCCATCACCGGTACTCACGTGCCTCACCTCGAATCCCTCAATTTCGTTCAAGGGAATCTCGATCTGCTTCTTGTTTGAGCCAAGGCTTCCCGGGTAGAGCTCCAGCATGCCGTCCTTTACGCCGACCAGAACGGGTGGCTTGAAGATCAGATTTGCGCCCACACCCATCCCCACCGCGAAGATCACGGCGACGAACAGAAAAGGGCGGCTCTCTGTCGCAAAGTAGAGGCAGCCAAGCACCGCCGCAAAACACGGGACAAAGAAGAAATAACCAAACAGCCGGCCGGATGTGAGGGGTGATTTCATCGCGAACCATGTGCTCTGGCGACCCGCCACCGGGAACGCCAAGCCACTACGGAGTGAAGAGTTGGGTTTACGGGGATCATTTCGATTTGAGGAGTGCAACGGGGTATCCCTCCCCTTTTGGTTCGCTCCGGATTCGCCTCCTAGTCGTGTGTCGCGTTGAAAGTGATCCAGCAGGCGAGAAGTGCCGATGGCCCGGCGACCATGGAGATTCCGATTCCATAAAACACGGTCACCCCAAAAGCAGCCAAAAGAGTGCCTCCGACTCCGCCCGATCGCGGTGACACGTCGGGGATGACAAGGAGGAAGAAGATCAAAAGGGGAACCAAAATCCCAAAGGAAACCGCCCAACCAAGTCCTTTTGCGAGTCCCCACCCTCGGGTTGCCGCACGATATCCGAAGAGGATGCCCGAGACGCCCCCGATTGTCATCAAGACAGCAAAGAGAATCACTTCGTGGAAGCTCATTGATTTGGGGGCGAGTGCTGGACGCATCGCGCCCCCAATCCCGGAGCGCGGCTTCGAAGGGAGGATAAGGATTCGAGTCAACGAAGTCAATCCACTCGAAATGGGATCGGCTTGCCACGACCATCCAGAGGGGTTCGTTATCGGCTCATGGTCTCCATTCTACGAAGTTCTCGAATTCTTCCCATCTCACGGTTGGGGTTCAGCTATGGCGCGCCAAAGGGATTCGAACCATAGGCGAAGCTGAATCCCACCCCCACATTGATGGCCACTCCGATGATCTGGAGCCAAACCACGATCTCAAACTCGCGAAGCAGGGGCGGTCGGGTATCAAACTTCGCCTTCCACGTCCGGTTCAGTGCCTCGTAAATGTAATAGGGTGCCAAACCATGGGGGGCGTTTGATTCTTGAATCCCGTTCCGGAGAAGGAACCTCCTCAATCGGATCGATGTAAATAGGATTGGAATAAAAACAAAAGCCAAACCCACGCATGACCATCCGAATTGAATCGGAATCACCTCAATCGCTTCATGGAGCCCGATGCGCATGGCCTTGATTATTGTTGTTCGTCATCCCGGTTGGAGACGGGCCTCATGGGTGTCATCTCGGATGGAAAATGAAGGCGTGAATCAAAATGGCGGTGGCGGCGATTACGAACAGAATGCCGCACACGATCCCGTTCGCTTCGCTCCTTGTCTTCATCCCCTTGGTCGTTACGGCATGGATCAATTTCAGAACGACAGACCTGCTGGGGAAAAGATCCGAACAGATGAAAAGCGCCGCCAACAGGTAGGCGCCCAACGCCAAGGAGAGGCGGGACCCAAAGGTCGTCTTTTCGATCAGGAAATGGATGGCGAAAACGACCATGACGGCGACCACCACGGATGCGTCGATCAATGCGGAGCGTTTCGTGTATTCCATCGGCGTGATCCGCAAAAGAGGGCTTCAAGCCCTCCCCTGTCGAGGGCTGTTCTGGGAGATATTTGGATCGTCTCAGGGAGATGTCATCAGTTGATAATGCTTCTTGTTCGTAATGTAAGTTTTGCTCATTTCGGCCTGCTCATCGTTGGATTGAAATATCGGATCGCCTGCTTCATCAAATCGAACGTAAACAAAATAATCATCGTCCAGGCAAAAAATGGTCACGGAGTCTTTCCAAACCCAGATTCGGCAATCACCGTCACCGGCGAAATGAGCACTCTGATCGTCCGCGTCGACCATTAAAATTACATTTCCACCATGGTGGAAGTGGTAACTTCTGACCTCCTTTGGTGCACCAGGAACAATCGTCTTTCCGTCGGTGAAGAACTTAACGCCATCACGATAGTAATCCTTGTTTATTTGTGTCGTGACAGCGTTTTTGATCGGAATGTGTTCTTTCATCGTAACGCCAGCGGGCAGACCCTGCGCACCGGCGACGTCTATAAGAAAAAAGACCAAGATTGCAGTCCACGCGAAACATTTCTTATTCATAACATATTTAACGTCAAAGGCCCTCCGGACTGGCGTTATCCCATTCGATGCGTCGCCTTGCTAGCCTTCATGTTGTGTAACTCTCCATACTGGTGATTCGGTCGGAATACAAATTCCGCCACTCTCCGAGGCCGATAAGTGTCGCCTCGGTCTCGTCATCAAAGACAATCCACCCGCCGCAGGCGTCGGACAAGGTCCGCAACTTCGAGATGTGGTCTGCTGTGATGTCCAGACGACCATAGCGTCTCGGACCTTCCGTCACTGCTCGCCAGAGCGCGAACTCCAAGCCCCGCATCCAACCTGCGCAATGAGCCGCCTCGGAAAGGTCGCTCATGTAGTCAGTTAGAGCTTGGGCGGATGGATTCATGTCGTGGCGCACGCGATGAGGGCGTAGGCTTGAGGCATGGCGAGCCCGATCCGTGGCGCGGCCTCGATGGGAAGATAAAGATTTGAATCAGGGGTGTCAATCGACTCGAAACGGGATCTGGCTTGCCGTCGCTGGCTTGTTCGGCTGCAACGGTCGGGGACTCATTGGGAAACGGTGTAACCGTGACTTTCAAGCTTCTGTTTGAGGTTTGCGAAGCCGAATGTCCAAAACACAAGCGGTTCCGGTGTAGTGGCATCGTTCACTGAGAAATGCACTCCGGACGAAAAGAAACCCCGGAATTTAGTGATCTCGCGTATTTGATCCTTTGCCATCAAATATTCTTTCTTTCCGAATAAGATGGTGTGAACGGCCAATGATATCTGGTCTGATGTCACGGTTAGCGAAGCAAACGGGAAGGAGAGATACCAGAGCCCAATCACTGCTCCACCCGCTTCTGTATAAACATTTTCCATTCTTAAAGCCGAACGATGACCCCAACGGAGGTCTTAAAGCCATTCCCTATTGCGGCTTGTTATACATCCAGACTGCGTGGTCATCTCTCTCGCCATGACAGTATGAACGCTGAAACGGTTGCGGCCAATGCGCCATGTAAAAGCAGAGGCCTGAAATAGGATAAGGGCCCAAACATTTCACCATATTTGTAGCCATACCCAGGCGCATGGGACGCTGCTCCTTCTAATATGTCCAGGAAAGATGAGTCTACGATGTAGAACCCGACCCATAAAATCAGCCCAAGCAAAATAGAGGATCGCCTCAAAAGAGTCATCTTTTTCAAGTATAACGTCGAGCTCTGGCGACCCGCTACCGGGAGCACCACGCCGCAACGGGGTTGAGGGTTGAAACCACGGGGATCATTTCGACTCAGGCCGTGTAGCGGGTTGTTCAGCCGCATTTTGTTCGCTTCGCTGTTTGGCGAGTGCGCGCCAATCTCGTTCGCTTTTAAGACCTGCGCCGATCACCACCGCCTCCAATACGGTGAAGATTCCATTCGGATGAAAAAGGTTCGCTTCCGCCCAGTTGATATTCCCGCATTGAAAGCAAATACTCATGGAACTCGGTTGACCGTTGTCCCGGATGAACTCCATTCGATGATGAGGCGTGAAACAGGCTGGTGTCAGTGAAACCGTTTTGCTGTCCATGTCCTCCGCAGCCCGCAAGAAGGCAAGTTTTTGGTCATCGGGCAACTTCACCGATCGGTAGACGTAGCGAGGCGGATTTTCCGGGTGCGGCCTATCGGAACTTGCGAAGTCAACCGGGTCCGAATGCTCCTCAATCGTGATCGAGGCTGCGTTCTGGATCGCGGCGATCAATTGTTTCTTGAAGACAGGGCCGTGGGCAGCTTCGACTTCAAGATACTCGGCGGACGATAGGAACGAAGAATCTTCGGAGGCGTTCTCGTAGTAGGAAGCGGTAAGCTCGCCGAGCTCGACCGGAGAGAGATCCAATAACTTCAAGGCGCGGCCATTCTCAGGTTTTGCGCCGGCATCCGCTTTTCGATCGCACGCGATCACCGAGATGATTGCCGCGCTGAGCAGTGGAATTGTGACCCATTTCATGTGAATCGAACGTGGAGGCATGGCGAGCCCGATCCGGGATCGCGGCCTCGAATGGAGGATAAGGATTCGAATCAGGGAAGTCAATCAACTCTAAACGGGATCGGGCTTGCCTTCGCCGGCGTGTTATGCCTTCGTTAGTTCGGACTCAAGCACGCTCAATTGCTCAAGAATCTCCGCCTCGGCTACGGCGGAATCCGATGTGAAATTCGTGAGCTCTTCCGCAATTGAAGTCAGCTTCTTCGGTGTTCCTCCGAAAGGAGCTCTTGTTTTTCCGTGAATCTTGCCGAGACCTCGGACAAATGTTGAAAAATGATGTGATGTGCCGTCGAGCATGGGAAAGACCTTCTCCGGGTATCGGGTTTCAAGTAATGCCAATGCCCAAACACGTTGAATGCTGATCGCAAGATCTTGGGAAATCGTTCGATCACTTCGCGTCACCGCGACTTCCTTGTCCTCCTTCATCGAATACCAGAGGCTCTCCGAGGCAAAGGATGCGGTCATCGAGTAAATCGTGCTTCCGCCGTCCGATTTGATTGATTGAATCGCGAGGCTGTATTCTGCCCCAAACGAAGGACGCTGAACATAACGTGCAATATTCCCAGAGGTAACAAAGAGATGATCTGAAATCCGCTCATCATACCGGTCCTGCGGATGGTCCTCTGGAACAAAATGATTTGGTGTCGTATTCCCAATATCGACTTCGAGAAAATCTGCAGCGGCTCCGGTTACTGAGAACGCCAGGACAATCAACGGCAATAATTTCATGGCATATCGATTAAGAGGTGGCAGGCGAAGACTTGCCACCCTCGACGTGTTGTGCTTATTTCTTTTGTGCCAGCGGCTCCCGGTTCCAAAAACTCAGTGATAGGACGGGTTCGTCGCCAGCTTCAATTCGCCGATAGTTCACAAAGCCGGTTGAATCCAGAATGGCCCCATACTGATCAGGGCATCGTCTGGCGAAGTCAGTGCAATCTCCAAGATCGAGGCAAAGCCCTGCTTCCTTCGTCCCGTGAATCATGCTCATTCCATCCTCGGGATCGTCGATTGAAGTCATGCAGTCAATCCAAGCATTCATGTTCCGGCCATAGAACTCGGGGAACCCAAACACACGAGCAAACACGCTGTGGAACGAATCCCAGTCTCGGATTTCCTCCGTCGGGATTTTGACGAACGTGGGTTTCATTTTTTTGCACAACGTTTGAGGCCATCGGACGGGCGTAAGCCCGTTCGATGCGCCGACGTGTTAGCCATTGTTGCGGATCTCATCGTAGACTTCCCTTGCGGAATCGATTGCCTTTTCCAAGGCGGAATTCACTACAGCTCGCTGGCGCCTCTCTGCCTCTAGTGAGAAATCTTGCTCTTCGAGCTCGTTCAGCATACCATAGAAGTATTCGCACTCCAACGGACCGTTTTTCGCGTCGGTATACTTCCCAGCCTCTTTCAGGAAAGTCGCCCAAGATAATTCACGCCGTTCATGGCGAATCCAGAGGAAGCCCAGGAACTCGCCGTGATCGTCAGGGAACTCTTCAGGCGGATCCGACAACACAGACTCGATCACTGCGCGTAGCGCATATGGCTTATACTTCGTCGTGGCGAGTTCGCACAGCCAGAGCGGTGGCCGCTCATGACGCGCTATGATCTTGTCCGCCCACGGAACGAAGTCGCGGTAGGTGATGCAATCCGCGTCTATCGCGAGCGCCAGACGGTGTGCGAATCGCTTCGAAAGGGCTGTGCTGGCAGTGGGCATTCTTGGCTAACGTTGTTTAGCCACAAAAAATTGTTGGCGAATCAGAGTTTGCCGATCCACAACGCGCGGATCAAGCCCAAAGTGCCTGCGGCGACGAGGTCCGATTCGCGCGTGGCAAAACGCAATCCACCACTGCCCTCCCCTCACGGATTCCGGCGCAGGGCGAGGATCAGCTCGTTCACCTTGTTGCGGCGGAATTCGGCGTCGGGGTTCTTCAATCTGAGGTCGAAGGTCAGGGGCTGCCGCGGAGGGCACGGAGGGTCGAAGAGCGTTCCTTACCGTCTCTGTGATCCTCCGTGAACTCCGTGGTTGAATCCGTCGGGGTAAGCGCGGTCCGCAGACGTCCGAGTTGGGAATCGGGAGCGCTCAAGGCAAGATCGTGAATCCGACCGCCGCTGCCATCTTGGCCTGTCTGGCGTCAAACGTGCAGAACTCGGTGGCACCCAAGACCGAGGCCAACGCGACGTGCAGGGTATCCAGCGAACGGCAGAGAGTCGCGGTGCCGTGCGCAGCGGAGAAACGTTCAGCCCAGAGAAAGACGTCGGGCCATACGACGTCCGGTTGGGAGAACACACCCGCTTCCAAGTCGTCTTGCAACGCGCGCAGGACCCTTTCCGACTCTGCAAGATCGATCTCTCCGCGCCCCAATTTCTGACGGACCGCGGAACGCATTTCGAGCCCGTGAAGGGAGGTGAAGGGAGGCGGCGCCGGAGACGATTGAAACCATTGCTCCGCCTCATCTTCGCGAGGCTCCGACAAGTAGAGCTTCAGCAGCAATCCGGTGTCGAAGTAGCGCATCAGATCCGGTCGGCACGAAGCTCGTCGAGAATCGCCTGGGAGTCCGGCAGGGTGCGGTCTCCGAAGATCTCCTTTTTGCGGGCCTGAAAATCCGGCAACACGCGCGGTGTAACGGGGGCGGTCGGCTCGACCGCGGGCCTGCTCTTCAGAAAGCGGACGAAATCCAGAACCTCTTTCACCACCGTCTCCGGGGCGGACCTGATCTCTTCCATCACGGCTTCTCGCGTGTTCATGACGGAAGCATAAGAGAAATTTCGCGAACCGGCAAGCCTTCCATCCGCGCGCCGTTCACATCCATCTCCCCGTTGCGCGAAAAATGAGGCTCGACACAGGTGACAACCTTGGCAAGCGCGGCGACGGAGACGCGGAAGCAGAGGCAGATGCGGGCGAGCGTCGCCGTCCAGCACCCGTTTTTCGCGAGCCCGCGCTCGAGATTCAGGATGGTCTGGTCGGTGACGCCCGCGATCTTGCCGAGGGCGTAGGCGCTGAGGCCGAGGGCGGCGCGACGGTCCGCCAGCTCGAGCCCGAGGCGGCGGTGGAGGGAAACGACGTAGTCGTCCGACGATGCAGGGATGATCCAGGGGTCCATGCGACCCAAGTCACGGATTCACTCAGATCCGGCGGGAATTTTCAAGGATTTTTGGTGTCGATTGGGATTCAACGGCGGGATCAGGCGTCGACGCGGGATCAGGCGTCGACGCGGAGGCAGTCGTCGGTGATGAAGGCGGCGTGTTGATCGGGCGGGGTCTACGCTTGAAAGGTGACCACCTTTTGAATGACAAACACGTTCCCTTCCAGGGAGCCGTAGTAGGTGCTCCAGCGATGGGAGACCTCCGAACGAAAGGTGATGGAATGAAGTTTCCTCGCTGGGTTGAAACCCAGCGAAGACGGATCCGTGAAATCAACGACCCGACCGTAGGTTTCCTCCGGCGTTTCCCTTTTCGCGTAGCGGATTCGCCCATTGAGGAAGCAACCGAGGATCTCCTCGGCTTCCTCCGCCGACAATCCCTCCTTGAGCGTCACCCGATACTCCTTTTCACCGGAGGCAAGAATCGTTTCTTCAGACACCTTTGGCGACTGGGCGATGATTTTGCCGCCGGGTTTCGTCCCTTCGACGTAGTCTGCTGTCCCGGCCCTTTCCCATCCCATCGCGATCGATCGGTACTTCACCACGCGTCCGGTGACGGTTCCGACCTCCGTCACTTGGATGGCAGGGATCCCGCCGGGCTGCACAAAAAACGTCTCGATCGACTTGATTGCCGTCACTCCTGCAGTGGACGCCAGACCGATCGCCTCCCGCTCCTCGGCCGGAGACAAGCGGAGCACGCTCACGTAGGAGCGCTCAAAATCGCGACCCGCCGGGGGGAGTGAACGACAGTGGAAGAGAAGCGTGAGGCAAAGGATCAAGGGCAGTGTCGTCCGTGGACTCATATTCCAACGTTGAAGTGATGGCAGGCACAGCCTTGCCATCCGCGTCGTGTTCGCGACGCCTGTTCGCGCGAAGCAGAGGCTACTGCTTGCCCACATCCCTCAGGGTAATTGTATTTGATTTCAAGAATGCAATCGCATCAAGGTCGTCGATTTCATTTACCTTGGAGTGGTCTGGAAGCAGTTCCTTATACTGGATGCTACCCTCCGCGTAAACACTCGATCCCTCGAGTTCGCCTCTGTAATGTTCTTCCAGATTAATCATTACGCGGAACTGTTCCGAGGGCTCTAGGAGAATCAGTGAAGTGTTGGCATCGAATGTCGGATGGGGTATTCGTTTATCAAGAAATTCCACACTTCCATCGTCCTCGTTGAACCTGAATACATCGGGGGTCCATTGTCCGGTGGCAAAAGGAAGATTGAAATCCAGAACTGCAATTCGGCCTGCAGAGCGGTTCGTGAGAACATAAGAAACCAAAAACTCGCCTTCAATTTGCGAAATCTCGAGGCCCAGTGGTTCTGTGTTCGGTTTGCATGCAATGGAAACCGTGGCGATGCCAGCGATCAATACGGCCCTCAAATACGTCTTCATGATCCTGGATTAGAGCGAACGTCGAGCGCTGGCACCCGCTATTGAGAGCGCCACGCCGCAACGGGGTGAAGGGTTAGAGTTACGGAGATCATTTCGACTCGGAACGTGTAGCGGTTTGTCCAGCCGCGTCTAGTTCGCGTTTCTTGTATCCATCGCGATGAACCTTGAAAATAGTAAGTAGCTTCTCAGCATCTTTTCCTTTAAAAGACTCTAGTTCCTCCTTGGCTTTCGGATCGCCGTTCAAGGTGAGCACGACTAAAGCTGGAATTCTTGCTGGGCCGTTCCACCGGGGCAGGTGCTCCTCCATCTGTGAGTTAATTGTATCTGGAATGTGCTCATACGCCCTGCTAATCACGGTAAGGAAATGACCCCGTTCATCAAAAGTGTCTTCTTCGGAAGTCCAATCTGAAAGTGGGTACATACGAATCATTGCCGACACATGGGTCTTCATAAGGTCTAAGGCAACATCGTCTTCGTCCGTTCTTAAAATTGCTCGCGCCAGCTGCACCTGGTCCAGTGTAAACGAATCATACGTCATTCGAACAAAATGCTGCGTATGAGTTGAACGCCCGTCGAAATCAAGCCCGGAAAAGCCGAAGAGTGCCCCCTCGTGAACGCTGACCCCGTACAACCGTAGCTCACTGAGTGCTGCGTCCTGGACTTCCCCATCAAGCTTCCGAATTTGATTCCTAAAGTCGTCGAAGTTTTTGTAAAGAGCCTCGACTTCATCTTGAGCCCAATCGTAGGCGCTTTCCTTACTTGTGGGAGGAAACGGCTTGGGCTCCGCGAACGCAGTACTCACAAGGCACAATAAGAGAAGAGTTCTCATGGTTTCAGCGAACGTAGAGGCATGGCAGCCCGATCCGGGAGCGCGGCCTCGATGGGAGGATACGGATTCGAGTCAGGTATGTCAATCAACTGCTGACGGGGATCGGGTTGAGCGCGCCTACTTGTTCGGTGCACGGATCCCGTGGCCCAACGTCCCGATAATCAAACCCTCCCCAAAACTTCCAGCGGATAAACGTCCGATCGAGTTCGAAGGCTGGTCTGAAGATCGCCGCTACGAGGTCTTCAAGGTCGACTCCCAGTTTCCGGTATCCGTATTCCCTCAGAATTTCGGGGGTTCCGTATTCTGGAATCTTCGGATATTCGAAGGCGCTGTAGGGCGATCCGAACAAGGTATTGAGCTGCGGCTTCGCAGTGAGGAAATACGAAATGACGTAGCAGCAAGAGAGAACTGCAAGAGCACTGAATCCAATTCTCACGGTCGTCTGCATTGCGGTTTCTCCACCGAACGTCGAGGCGACTCAGGGCTGCAAGCCCTTGAGTCCGCTGTCACGTTCGTCGCCTTCTTTAATGTTAAGTTTTCGAATCTGGATCGAGGCACGCTCGAAGGGAGCTTCTTGTTGTTGAAAGGCAAGAAAGACTTGGTTCGCGTAAGTGTCGATCGATATCCCTCCGTTCGGGGTAGTGTATTTTTCGACTACGTGATGTTTGTGTGTCGAATCTCGAGGATTCCATTCACTTACAACCAAATCGAACCCCCATTTATCGGCCTCTCTCGGGTTGCGCCTAACCCATCCCAAGTAAAATTTGGAATTGGTTGAAATCACTTCGGAGCTAACTGGAAAGCTGTAAATCCGAGATGGTCTCCCAAGGCGGAGAGTGCTGATATAGGACAAATCCTTCAATGAAAATGCGACCATTAGAAATTCACCCTCATCTTCGGGCGGGATTCCATAAGGATCACCATCCTCTGGACCGTTCTCGTTGCACGAGATTACAAGAATGTCATCCGCAATGCTGAACCCGGCAGAATGCCCTACATTCACGGGCCATTTCGGACGGAGGATTTCAATCTCTCCGTTTGGTCGATAGACTGTAATCCATGGTTGGTGCTGGATTCCTTTTTCGAGAAAATACCAAGAGCCGCCGGAATAGATCCGCCATCTTCTATAACTTTGTGTGTCATCCAATATCTCTGTTTCGGAAAGCTGCCGCTCTTCTAGAATTGCCAAGCTCGGGTCATAGATGCGCTCGATTGTTGTATCATAAGGATTGTTGGCAATATCTCGGTTAAACAATAAACGAAATCCAGTTTTCGTGCTTTTTAAGTCTGGTGCATGATCGCCTTCAGGATCTTCGTGACCAATGGCAAGCAACGCGAATTGCGTCAAGATCACGGCAGCTATTCGTTCTATTGTTTTCATTTTCTGGACGAACGTTGTTTAGCCACAAAAAATTGTGGGCGAATCCGAGTTTGCCCGCCCACGCCGCGGAGATCAAGCCGAAAGCGCTAGCGCCTGGGGCGGCAGAGCCCCGCTCTCATGCCATTTGCCCAGTCGTCGCTCCGGCACCGCCCACTCCATTTGCCCCCGCTCACGTCACGGCCGCTCCACAACCCCAAGATCCGAAGCCCTGGGCCCGACGAAAACGCGAAGCTGAAAGCACCCGATCCGGCGGACAGGAATGTCCGCCCTACGGACTCACCCCTTCCCCAACTTCAACACGGCCGCGACGAGTCCGGGGATGTCGTGCTCCTTCGCCTCGAGGTCGACGGTGTAGCCGTTCTCCTCGACGGCCTCGCTCGTGACGGGGCCGATGCTGGCGATCAGGCAGCGCTCGGGGATGGAAAGACCGAGATCGAGGAAACATTCGACGGTGGAGGCGCTGGTGAAGGTGATGATGTCGGCGCCTTCTTCCTGGAAGCGCTTCACGGCACCGGTGGGGTCTTCGGTCTCGGGCACGGTCTGGTAGGCGATGGCCTCATCCAAGATGACGCCAGCCTTGCCGAGGGTTTGGGAAATGACGTCGCGCGCTCCCTTGGCGCGGACCCAGAGCATCATCGTATTCTCGATGGAGCCGACCTCGTCGACGAAGGCCTGGGCGAGGGCCTCGGCGACGTGTTTTTTGGGCATGAGGTCGACGGCGAGGTGGTATTCCTTCAACTTCGCGGCGGTGCCGGGTCCGACGGCGGCGATGCGGGCGCCGCCGATCTCGCGGGCGTCGCTGCGGATCTTGTAGAAGGCCTCGAAGAAGTATTCGACGGCGTTCGGGCTGGTGAAGATGAGCCACTCGTAGGTGTTCACATCGACGACCATGCGGGCGAACTCGCGGGCGTCGTCGCCCTGGGAGGGCTCGGTGCGGATGGTGGGCATCTCGAGGACGTCGGCGCCGAGATCGCGGAGGCGGCGGCTGAGGTCGCTCGCCTGACGCCGGGTGCGGGTGACGACGACGCGCTTCCCGCGGAGGGGGCGGTCCTCGAACCAGCTGAGCTTCTTGCGCAGGTTCACGACGGTGCCGAAGACGGCGACGGCGGGGGCCTGGAAATTCTCCTTCTCGGCGATGGCGGCGATGGTGGAAAGGGTGCCGACGATGGTGCGGTGCTGGCCGGTGGTGGCCCAGCGGATGAGGGCGACGGGCAGCTTCGGATCGCCGCCCTCTTTGAGGATGGCGGCGGTGATGATGGGGAGCCGCTCGACGCCCATCAGCATCACCTTGGTGCCGGGGGCCTTGGCGATCTGGGCGTAGTCGATGGAGGATTCCTCCTTCGACGGATCTTCGTGACCGGTGAAGATGGTGAGCTGGGAACAGTGGTCGCGGTGGGTGACGGGGATGCCGGCGTAGGCGGGTCCGCCGATGGAGGAACTGATGCCGGGAATGAACTCGAAGGGGATGCCGGCCTCGCGCAGCTCTTCGGCCTCCTCGCCGCCCCGTCCGAAGATGAGGGGATCGCCGCCCTTGAGCCGGGTGACGATCTTGCCTTCCTTGGCCTTGTCGATGAGGAGCTGGTTGATCCCGCCCTGGGGGATGGCGTGGTTTTTCGACTTTTTGCCGGCGTAGATTTTCTCGGCATCGGGCCGGGCCCAGAGGAGGAATTCGGCGTTGGAAAGGTAATCGTAGACGATGACGTCGGCGATCTCGATGCACTCCTTGCCGCGCAGGGTCATCAGGCCGGGATCGCCCGGGCCCGCTCCGACGAGGTAACAGATGCCGGTTTTTTTGCTCATGTCAGGAGGTGGGGGAAAGTTTGAGGGTCATCAGCTGATCGGCCAGGGCGGCGGGCGCGGCGGCGGGACCGCGGACGGTGGCGACGAAGGGCTCGCCATCGGGTGAGGCCTCGTCGAAGACGCGCACGGCCATGGCGAGGGTGGCGCCGTCGTCCTCGAACCAGGTCTTGGCCCCGACGGGGGTCTGGCAGCCGGCCTTCAAGGCGGCGAGCCAGGCGCGCTCGGCGGTGACGCGGGTGAAGGTGGGGGCGTGATTGATGGTGGCGAGGGCCTCGCGCACGGCGGCGCTTTCCCTGAGGATCTCGATGCCGACGGCTCCCTGTCCGGCAGCGGGGAGGAACTGGGCCTCGTCGAGCTCGCGGGCGTGGACGGTGGTGCCCTCGAAGTCGAAGGTGCCCTCCCCCGGGGTGTAGATGCCGAGTCGCTCGAGCCCGGCGCGGGCGAGGAGGATGCCGTGCCATTCGCCGCGGGCGGCGTGTTCGATGAGCTTGCGGATGCGAGTGGGGACGTTGCCGCGGATGTCGACCACGTTCACCTCGCGGCAAAGCCAGGAGAGCTGGCGGGCGCGGCGCACGGAGCTGGTGGCGATGGTGTGGCCGTGCAAGAGGGTCAGGTCGGCGCCGAGACCCTCTTCGGTGGTGAGAAGGATGTCGGGGGTCTCGGCGCGCGGCAGGGTGCAGCAGATCTCGAACTCGGGGGCGAGCTCGGTGGGCACGTCCTTCAGGCTGTGGACGGCGAAGTCGATCTCGCGTCGCAGGAGGGCTTCCTCGAGCTCTTTGGTGAAGATGCCTTTGTCGACGATGGCGTTCTCGCCCTGGCTGAATTCGCTGAGCTTCAGATCGGGCCGTTTGTCGCCGATGGTCTGGATGACGCGCACCTCGCAGGCGATCCCGGCGGCGGCGAGGGCGGCGCGGGTCATGGTGGCCTGGGCGAGGGCGAGCTCGCTGCCACGGGTGCCGAGGAGGAGGGGTTGGCTCATGGTTGGGGAAGGGGGCGGCCGGGGGTGTCGCTGCGTTTGCCACCGGGGTCGGAACCGACGGGACCTTTGGGACCGCGTTCGTCAGGCACGCCAGCGAGGGCTTCAATGCCTTTTTCCCGGAGGAAGGCGGCGATGAGATCGCGGCAGACGGCGATCTGGCGTTCGCGGCGGGATTTGCCCTCGTTCGCGATCTGCTGGAGCTGGTCGATGTTGTAAAGGTAGACGTTGTCGATCTCGTTCACCTCTTCCTCGATGTCGCGCGGCACGGCGATGTCGATGAGGAAGAGGGAATGGCCGCGGCGGCGCTCCATGACGCGGCGAATGGCGCTGGCCTGGACGACGGCGTGCGGCGCGGAGGTGGAGGAGACGATGATGTCGACGTGGTCGAGCTTCGACTCCCAGTCGTCGAAGCGCACGGCTTCGCCCTTCAGCTCGGCGGCGAGCTCGACGGCTTTGTCGTGGCTGCGGTTCGAAACGATGATGCTGCGGGCCCCGCGCGAGAGGAGGCTCTGGGCGGTGGTGCGGCTCATCTCGCCGGCACCGATGATCATGACGCGGCAGTGGTCGAGCTTGCCGAAGATCTTTTCGGCGAGATCGACGGCGGCGGAGCCGACGGAGGTGGAGCCCTGCTGGATGCTGGTGCCGGAGCGGACGAGTTTGCCGACGGAGAAGGATTGCTGGAAGAGCTTGTTCATCCGCCGCGCGGTGCGGCCATTCTCCTGGGCGAGGGCGTAGGCCTTTTTGACCTGGCCGAAAATCTCGGTCTCGCCGAGGACCATGGAGTCGAGGCCGCTGGCGACTTCGAAGAGGTGATGGGCGGCGGCCTCGTCGGCGTGGCGGTAGAACTCGACCTCGCCGCTGGCGACGGCAAAATGGCTCTCGAGGTAGGCGACGAGGCGGTCGAGGGCGGCGGCAGGATCGGCGGCGGCGCCGTAGATCTCGACGCGGTTGCAGGTGGAAAGGACGACGGCCTCGTCGACGCCCTCGATGGCGCAGATCTCGCCGAGGTGGGCCGGGACGCTGTGCTCGGATATGGCGAGACGCTCCCGGATCTCAACCGGGGCGGTCTTGTGATTGACGCCGAGACAGAAAATGGACACCGGATCGGGGAGGAGTGGGAGTTTTGTCAGGATCAGAGCACCGAGAGGGTGGCGAGGGCGAACGCGAAGGCTCCGATGGAGGAAAGCGAGAGCCGCTTGGGCGGGAGCCGCCGCCACGCATGGACGGCGAGGAGAAGGGCATAGGCGAGCCAGACGGCCCCGGAGACGAGGAGGTGGAGAGGGGTCGGCTTCACCTCCATGAAGAACGCGGCGACGATGCCGACGGAAAGCAGGATGGTGCCGATGGCGAGGAGCCGCACGAGGGCGGTGGCGAGGTAACGAATGGGCGGCAGGGAGTAGAAGAGGCGGCCGGGCTTGTGGCTTTTGAGCTGGCGGTCCTGCACGAGGTACATGACCCCGGCGATGCCGGCGAGACCGAAGGCCCCGTAGGCGAGCAGGGACATGGCGGCGTGGAGCTCGAGCCAGGGATCGAGGTGGGCGGGCGGGCGCGGGCCGGGATCATCCACGGCGAGGTAGATGATGGCGAAGAGCTGGAAGAGGAAGACGATGGGCATCGAGAAGACGCCGAGCAGGGAAAGCCGGAAGGCCCGCCCGAGGGCGAGGTACATGATGACGATGGACCAGCTGACGAAGACGAGGACTTCGGCGCCGTTGGTGATGGGGCAGCGGCCGTGCATTTCGCCGCGGACCTGGAGGAAGAGGCTCTGGAAAACGAGCCCGGTGATGGCAATGGGGATGTTCAACCCGTGGGGGCGGTCCTCGTCACGACGCCACGAGACCGCGGCGAGGACAAATCCGCCGAGGAAGGCTAGGGTGGCGAGGATGAGGTAGAGGTCGTCCATCGGGTGCCGCGGGGAATCGCGGAGGGCGGTAAACCTAAGGTGCGGAGGCGGCTTTGCAAGGGTTTGCGGGGACGCAAGGGCGGTCAGACGAGGGCCCGGGCGACGAGTTCGGTGAGGCGCGCGAGGTCGGTGGCGGAGGTTTTCGCGACGAAACCCCGGGCATGGGCGAAGTGGACGTCGGCCTCCTCGGCGATGCGGGTGAAATCAAGGCGGTCGCTGTCCTCGTGGCGGGAAAGACCGAAGCCGGCCCCGCGACGATCGGGATAGATGAGGCCGTCGATTTTCTCGCCGATCTGCTCGATGTAGCGACCGAGGCCGGACGAAGGATCATCGGGCATGGGATCGGTGCGGGGCATGTAGAGGATCTTCACGCTGCTCCCCTCCCCGGCCACCTCGAGGACGCTGGCGTGGACGGAGACGTAGTCGAGCCGCTCGCGCAGGGTGCGGAGGTACATGAAGAGATCCTCGCCGACCATGCGCATGACTTCCCAGATGGGATCGCCGGGCTCGAGCTCGCGCTTTTGGGCGAAGCGGCGCAGCAGGGTGATGTCGACGGGGGAATTGAGGCGGTTGACGACGGAACGCTCGATCCCGAGCCAGTCGGCGGTGGCGAAGGGGCCGCGTGAATCGAACCACTCGGCCGGTTCGAGCCATTCGCAGAAAGTGCGGGCATCCTCGTAGAGCCCGAGGTGCTGCAGGATGAGGGAGAGCGAGCAGATGGGTACGTGCTCGGCGGGGAACTGGTGGTGATCGAAATTGCCGCGATCGGGGGCGTGCTCGCCGCCGACATCGATGACGAGGATGCCGGGATCATCGAGATCGGCGGACTCGGGATCGCGCCGCCACACGGGCAGGCCGTGCCGGGCGATGAGGAGGCAGCAGGCGAGGAAGTCGTCTTTGTGGGCGCTGCCGGGATGGGTGAGAATGGCTTTCATGGGGTGGCGGCGCAGGGGCGGGAGGTGTCGTCGAGGAGGGACTCGATCGCTTGGGTGACCCGCTCGGGCTCGATCCGCAGCATGCAACGGTAGTCGATGGGGCACTCGCGGAGGAAACAGGGGCTGCAATCGACCTTTTCCCTAATGATACGATGGCCGAGGCCGAGCGGGGCGGTGAGGGCAGGCTCGGTGGAGCCGAAAATGGCGACGGTGGGCACGCCGAGGGCGGCGGCGAGGTGCATGGTGCCGGTGTCGTTCGTCGCGACGAGGTGGCAGGTGCGGAGTTCGTCGACGAGACCGCCGATGGTGGTCTCGCCGGCACGATTGACGCGAGGTTCGGCGAGGAGGGCGGCGAGCTCGTCGCCGATGCCCCGCTCGGCGGGACTGCCGTAGATGGAGACGCGGACAACGAGGCCGGGACGGCGCTCGCGGAGCAGGGCGACGGCGCGGGCATAACGCTCGACAGGGTAACGTTTCGCATTGCCGTATTCGGCCCCGGGACAGAGACCGAGGTGGATCTCGCGCGGGTCGGCCGGGATCGGCGTCGGGGCGGGAGGGATGGCGAGGGTTTCCTCGTCGCTGCCGGTTGGCACGCCGAGGGCGCGGACGAGATCGAGGTAGCGGAAGGCGTCGTGACGGGGCGTGACGGGCTCGCGGTTGGGCACGGCGAGCTTCAAGAGGAGACGCCGCTGGTGTCCGGCAAATCCGGCGAGGCGGCGCACGCCGCCGAGGCGCAGCTCGAGCGCGGAGCGAAAGGAATTCGGGAGAAGGAGCCCGGCGTCGAAGGCTCCGCTACTCCGGATCAGGCGTCCCACGGCGAGGGGCGAAAGGCCTTTGGCAAAGGGAATCACGGCATCGACGACGTCACAGGCCTCCCAGAGCGGGGCGAGATTTTCCCGGCAAACGATGGTGAGATGGATCCCGGGACGGGCGCGTTTCAGAGCGCGCACGGCGGGCATGGCCATGCAGGCGTCGCCGAGCGGATTCGGGGAGCGGACGATCCAGCGGGTGAGACCGAGCCAGTCCTGTTTCGCCGCGGTCGATGGTGATGCGGCGGAAGTCATGGCTCAGGGGATCCGGCGAGGTGCCGGTGGGAATCCGCGTGGGATCGAGGAGCGGGGAGAACGCTCACTGCTCCTTGGCCTTGCCCTCGGCCGGAGCCGGAGCGGGTGCCGGAGCCGCCGGTTGCGACGGAGCGGCGGGTTTCGGAGTCACGGCCGCCGGAGCGGCGGGAGCCGGGGCCGGGGTCGCCGGAGCGGCAGGCTTGGGAGTCTCGACCGCAGGAGCGGCAGGTGCCGCCGGAACCGGCGTTTCAGCAGCGGGCTTGGGAGCCTCGGTGGCGGGCGCGGCCGGAGCCGGGGCCGGAGCAGGTGCCGGGGTCTCAGTGGCAGGCGCGGCCGGGGCTGCGGGAGCGCCGGGCTCGATGGAGATGTTCTCGAGGCCGGGGATATTCGAAAGCTCGGGCGGGAGACCGGGAAGCTCGGGCTTCTTCGCTTCGACGCCTTCGAGGATGCCATCGGCCGCAGACCCACGGAACTCACGGGTTTTCACCATGGCGAGACCGATCGCGGAGACGAAAAAGAGGATGCCAAGCCAGGTCGTGAATTTCTGGAGGATGTCGGTGGTGTGGGCTCCGAGGGCGGAGTCGAGGGCACCGCCGCCAAAGGCCGCACCGAGACCTTCCTGCTTGGGACGCTGGATCAGGACGACGAGCACCATCAGGACACTGACCGCGATGATGATCACCGTTAACAAAATGGATAAAATTGCCATGGGGCGGCGAATATGCGACACAGGTCAAGGCTTGTAAAGGGCCAGTATTCCGCGCCGGCGACGGCCCGGCACTCCCGACGATGAGTGATCCCCCCAGCGACTCCGCGGAAATCGGAGGCACCGTTCAATCCGTTGTTTTCCACAACGAGGAGAACGGCTACACGATCATGCAAGTGCTCGATGATCAGGGTGGACACCTCACGGTGCGGGGAAAACTCCCGGCGGCGGTGGCCGGGGAGAAGATCAAGGCCACGGGGGCATGGAAGAGCGACCGGCGTTTCGGCCGCCAGTTCGAGGCGACCCGCATCACCGCCCAACCGCCCGACTCACCCGAGGGCATCGTCCGTTTCCTCTCAAGCGGGCTCATCGACGGGATCGGCCCAGCCTACGCCGAACGCATCGTCGCGGCCTTCGGCAATGACACCTTCCGGGTCATCGAGGAGGAATCGCAACGGCTCGAGGAGGTCGCGGGGATCGGCAAATCGCGCCGGCTGCGCATCAAGGACTCGTGGAAACGGCAGAAGTCGGTGCGCGACATCATGATTTTCCTCCACCTCCACGGCCTCTCGACGGCGCGGGCGCTGCGGCTTTTCAAAACCTACGGTCAGGAAGCGGTGAACATCCTCCGCGCCGATCCCTACCGGCTCGCCCGCGACATCCCGGGGGTCGGTTTCAAAACCGCGGACGACATCGCCCGCCAGATGGGTCAATCGCCGGAAGCGCCCCGACGTCTCGCCGCAGGGATTCTCCACGCGCTGGAGCAGGCCGAGCGCCAGGGACATTGCGCCCTCCCCCGCTCCGCACTCCTCGAGGAGGCGGCGCGCCTGCTCGAAACCGAAGCTGACGGTCTCGAGATGCCGCTGAGTCAACTCATCCTCGAGGGCCGCGTCGTCGTGGAAAGCAACGGTGACGAGGTGCTCGTTTTTTCTACGGATCTCCACGGAGCAGAGGAGGCGGTGGCCGGCCGGATCGCCCGACTTCTCCAAACTCCGTCTTCCCTGCCGCCGCTCGACCCGGAGGCGGCGATCGCGTGGTTTGAACGGCATCATTCGCTGAAGCTCTCGGACGAACAATCGGATGCGGTGCTGCGTGCCGCGAAAGAACGGTTTTTTGTCCTCACGGGAGGTCCCGGGGTCGGCAAAACGACGATCCTGCGCGCCCTCATCGAGATTCTCGCCGCGAAGAAGGTGAATCCGGTGCTCTGTGCTCCGACGGGACGTGCGGCGAAACGACTCTCCGAAAGCACGGGGCGCGAGGCTTTCACCTTGCACCGCGCGCTCGAGTATCAGCCCGTCGCAGGCTTTGCGCGCAACCGCCATCGCCCGCTCGCGGGAGACCTTTTCATCATCGACGAATCTTCGATGATCGACCTGCGCCTCATGGCCGCCTTTCTCGAGGCGGTCCCGGCGCATGGCCACGTCCTCCTCGTGGGCGACGCGGACCAGCTCCCCTCGGTGGGACCGGGAAATGTCCTCGCCGATCTGATCGCGAGCGGCGTGGTGCCGGTCGCGCGGCTCACCCACATCTACCGTCAGGCGGCCGAGAGCCGCATCATCAAGGCGGCCCACGAGGTGAACGAGGGACAACTCCCGCCGCTCGACAACCCGCCCGACGCCGACTTTTTCTTTCTGGCGCGACAGGGTGCCGAAGCGATCACCGAAACGGTCGAGCACCTCATCTCCGAACGGATCCCGGGACGCTTCGGCTGGCATCCGCGCGATGGGATCCAGGTGCTGACTCCGATGAACCGGCACAGCCTCGGCACGCGCGAGTTGAATGCCCGGCTCCAGAACGCGCTCAATCCAAGGGGCGAAACGAAGCTCGAGATCGAGCGTTTCGGCACCACCTTCCGCACCGGCGACAAGGTCATCCAGATCCGCAACAACTACGACAAGGAGATCTTCAACGGCGACATCGGCCACATCGCCGAGATCACGACCGAACCGACCTCGATCTACGTGAGCTTCGAAGGACACCCGCGCGTCCACTACGAGCCGGGCGAGCTCGACGAACTCGCCCTCGCCTACGCCGTGACGATCCACAAATCGCAGGGCAGCGAATTCCCCGCCGTCGTCATTCCTCTCTCGACGCAGCATTTTCCGATGTTGCAGCGCAATCTCCTCTACACCGCGATCACCCGCGGGAAACGACTCGTCATCGTCGTGGGCGAGAAGCGCGCCCTCGAGATCGCGGTCCGCAACCGCGAGGGACTGCGACGTCACTCCGGACTGGCGCAGCGGTTGAAGCGGGCGGTCGAGCCACCGCGCGACGTGATGAAGGGAGAGGCGGAAGAGGGTTGAGTCGGAGACCCGACCGGGTTAGGATCGCAGTCATGAACCTCGATCGCCGCCGTTTCCTCGCCCGTTCCTCCGCCACCGTCGCTGCCGCCGCCACGGGTGGTCTGTTCACCTCCTGCTCCGAAAAGGTGGAGACGGAAACCACCCCGACCGAGGAAGAGGGAACCCTCTTTGAGATCTCGCTCGCGCAATGGTCGCTGCACCGCGCGCTCAAGGAAGGCAAACTCGACAACCTCGACTATCCCAAATACACGAAGGAGACCTTCGGCATCCACGCGATCGAATGGGTGAATCAGTTCTTCTTTGTCGAGCACGGGACCCTCGGTTATCAACCGAAGGATCAGGCCTACCTCGCCGAGATGAAAAAGCGCGTCGAGGATCAAGGCATGACGAGCGTGCTCATCATGTGCGACCGAGTCGGTAATCTCGGCAATCCCGATGCGGTGAAACGCACCGCCGCAGTGGAGGGACACTACGCCTGGCTCGATGCCGCGAAATTCCTCGGCTGCCACAGCCTCCGGGTGAACGCCGCATCCGATCCGACGCTGAATCCCGAGATGCAATCCGACCTTTGCACCGAAGGGCTGCGCCGCCTCTCCGAAAAAGCCGCGACGATGGGACTGAACGTCATCGTCGAGAACCATGGTGGCCTTTCCTCCAACGGTGCCTGGCTCGCGCAGGCGATCAAGAACGTCGGCTTGCCGAACTGCGGCACGCTGCCCGACTTCGGTAATTTCTACGTGGTGAAGAATCGCGGCGACGTCGCACAATACGAGAAGGAAAAGGCGCTCTACGCCGGTGACCCGGCCTACAAGGAGGACGAGAAGGGACTCGCCTACGACCGCTACCTCGGCACGAAGGAATTGATGCCCTATGCCAAGGGAGTCTCGGCGAAAGCACACGATTTCGATGCCGAGGGCAACGAGACCCACACCGACTTCGTCAAGATGATGGAGATCGTCAAGGAAGCCGGCTACCGCGGCCACGTCGGCATCGAATACGAAGGCGATCAGCTCGGTGAAGTCGAGGGCATCCAGAAGACCAAGGCGCTCCTCGATCGGGTCTTTGCAATGGTCTGATCGCGGAAGGGATGGGTCATCCGGGCGGCGAGATCACCGCGACCTGCAGGTCGCGCAAGACGCGAAGGTCGCCCCACTCGGCTCCTCGGAGGCGACGGGCTCCGCTTTCGCGTTTCGGACCCATCCGGCCCTTTTCGCGCAAGCGCTCGAAGGCCCCATCGACAAAGGCGGACGAGCCGAGCACCGCGCCGTCACTGAAGTAGCGAACGCGGTGGCGCAGCACTTCGGGGAGAGTCAGTTTTGCCTCCGAGGCGAGCACCCGCTCCGATTCCTCGGCGGAGATGCCTCGACGCGAGACCTCGCCGGAAGAGTCGTCGGCTTTCTGCTCCACGCCATCGGTGTAGAGGAGGCGGCGGTAGCGGCTCAGGGTTTCCCGCCAATCGCAGGGCGAATCTGGATTCTCCAAACTCTCCCGCTGAATCGAAGCGAGGCCTTGCCGTGCCCGCTTCGCCCGCCGGGATCCGCCGACCGCCTCGCCATAGCCGCTCCATCGGTAATCCTCGGGACGCTGCACCAGCCCGGCCCGCACCGGATTGAGATCGATGTAGGCCGCCACGGTGAGAAGAGCACTTTCGCCGCCCTCGACCAGCACGCTCTTGAAGCGCCCCTCCCACAAGGTGCCGACGCGTCCGAGGCGGCGATTCATGAAGATCGAGACGCGTTGTTTGAGCTCTTTGAGAAAGACCGAGAGGTTCCCGCGGCGACGCTCGTATCGGTCCAGAATGGCCTTTTCTCCCCGCCTGTCACCGGTCCGGCCCGCCCGCTCGAGTTCATCCGCCACCGAGTCCACCGTGGCGCGATCATAGAGCAATGGCAGCCTCGCGAGCCATTCGCCCGCCGTGAGAGGCTCGATTGACTCCGCCTCCGGAATTTCGAGAAGGAGGTGGAAGTGATTACCCATCAGGCAGTAGGTCACGACCCGGACATCACAGAAGTCCTCCAGCTTTCGGAGAATCGAGCGGAAAACTTCCTTTTCACCTGCATGGAAAACGATCCGCCGGTCTACGACCCGCGAAACGCAGTGGTAGTAAGATTTTCCAACGCCAACGACGCGAATCGACCTCATATCGGCAGTTTACCGAAGACGACTACCGCCCGCAAGCCAAACTTAGATAAATAGCCTGACCCTTTATATATTGGATCAAGAGGGAAAGGCGGGGAGGGCTCAGGGAATGTTGGGGTCGATGTTGCGGTCGAGGAGCCAGCGGAGGGCGCCGCCGTGTCCGCGTGCAGAGGCGAGCTTGATCCAGCGGAGGGATTCAGGGAAGGAGGCGGTGACTCCCCAGCCGACGCTCAGGCAACGCCCGTAGTCATACATGGCCCGCTCGTCGCCTTGCTCGGCGGCACTGCGGAAGCGGGCGACGGCCTTCTCGCGATCGACGGCACAACCGCTGCCGGTCGCGTGGCAGACGCCGGTTTCGTAAATCGCGGGCACCCATCCCTGGGAGGCGGCACGCTCGAGCATGCCGTAGGCTCCGGCAGAGTCGTTTCCGGCGCGGAGAACGCGGGCATAGAGCTCCTGAGAGGGCGCGTGGTCTGCCGTGGCGGACTGCTTGAGAAAGTCCATCGCCTCGGAATCGGCGACCGTTTGGCCGGATTCGGACCACTTGAGCGCGGCGTAGTGGAAACTCGCGTCAGCATCCCCCTTGCGCGCGCCTTCAAGAAACCACCCGGCGGCGGTCTCGTTCGCCTCACCCATGGCGAGCGAAAGCATTCCCATGACCCTCGCCGCGCCGGCGTCCCCCTTGGCAACGAGATGCCGTAGCCATGGTTCAATCTCACGCCGCGAGGTCACCGGTTCGAGGTGATCGAGAAGGGGGAGAAGCCGCAGCGATTGCGGACTGCCCTCGGCGATGAGGTATTCACCCAAGGCGGTGCGGGCATTTTCCACCCTTTGGGAAGCATCAAATCGAAACTCCGGAAAGGTGAAGACCAGCGGATCGCGCTCGGCAAACAAACCCAACCGCTGGGCCCAGCCCGAGAGGGAGAATCCCACCAAGGCGGCGATCACCGCGGCAGTGACGGCGATCCATCCCCACGGCATTCCCCTGCCCTCTTTTCCATCCAACTCCCTGGAACCCTCGCTGACTTGAGGATCACGGGATCGCCCTTCCTCGTCGGATCCGGCCGTTTCACTGACTTCAGGTCCGCGGGGAAGATCGAGATCACCTTCGAAAAGTCGTTCCTCGAACACCGCTCCGAGATTCGCTTCTTCGGGAGCGGATTCCGATTTCGTCTCCGCCATTGCCACATCGATTCCTGCGTCCGGATCCAGTTTGGCAAAAACCTCGAAAAAGTTTTCCGTCACCGCTTCGGGATCCTCACGGAGGAGATTCCGATAATGCTCGAAAGACGCGGCCACCGCGTCGGGCACGAGGGAATGCTCGGCATGCTGGGCCCAGCGAAAGCGGGTCCCGGTGAGCAAATACCAGAGCATCGGAATCGCCACGACGGAGCGGCGCGCAGCCCCGAACTGCCTGCCCGGGAGACGCGAGCAATCGCGCACCTTGGCGGGCAGATCGACGCCTTCCATCAGGGTCGTGATCGTCTGATGAAGGCGCAGCTTGATTGGCAATTCGCTCCAGGCGGAAGCCCCCTTCCGCTCGATAAGGCCGGCGGAGGAAACGGCGGAGCGCGTCCCGGTGAGAAGAAGGACATTCTCCGGCGGCAACCACCAGACCGAGCAGGCACCGGTCTGCTTCTCGAGCGCGGCGAGTGCTCCGTCGAGCCGCGATCCCAACTCACCGGCCCGCTGAAAATCGAGAGGTCCGGTGCCTTCGAGAAGGGACGCGAGATCGACCCCGGCGACCTGCTCCTCCCCGATGAGCGTGACCGAGGAGAGATCTTCGAGGTAGTTCACCTGAAGTTGATGAATCCTGCCGCGTCCGGGACGTCGGGTGGCATCGTGATGCTGGTTCAACCATCCCTCGCGGGGAAGGGTATCAGGTCCGGGCAGGACCTGGAGATTCGCCTCCACCCCCCGCACCCGCGAAGCGATGGCGTAGGGTTCGTCACCGGGCTCGAGTGTCCCGGAAAGATTGCGCTCGGCCTCGGCCCCGGGGGAGTCCCCGATTTCCCTACGGAACCAATCACGCAAGGGCATCAATGGCGGAGCAACGCGCAGCGACTCATCCTCCCTCGACTCCGGGTCACCTGCGCCGTGCCGCATCACTTCCCGAAAGGTGGCGAGGTAGTCCCGTCCATCTTCCGAAAAGATGTCGAGAATGACCTCACGGGTGCGAGAAGGGAGTTCGTCGAAATTCCGCGGCAGGGAATCGCGATGGAAATTGCGGACGGGCACCCCGGCAATGAGGCTGCAAAAGACCTGGGCAAGGCTCCATTCGAGACGGTGTTCGCGGACCCGGGCTCCGGGCTTCGTCCAGCCGGTGAATTCCGAGAAAACGGGCCGCACGACGCCACTGCGGTCGCGGACGACTTCGAAGTTCAGGGTGGTCAGGCGCTCCATCGAGGGCGGAATGCGCTCCATCGAGGCGAATAAGTCAAGAAAACGCAGGATCCAGGAGGAAGCGGTCGGGAAGGGAATTTTTCCAGCCCTCCCGAGGTAGGCGGGGAGCGGTTCGCCATCCCGCATCTCATCGGCGTAGAACAGTTCCTCTCCATCGCGCCCCCACGAGATCATCCGGCTGACGAGCGGCGTGCGCAGAGCGGAGACCATTCCCATCTCCTCCTCGAAGGCCTCGAGCTTCTCCGCCCGGACTGCGGCCCCTTCAAAAATGTGAAGTCTCGCAAAGCCCCATCGCTCGCAATCGAGGACGAGGAGGATCTTTTCGTCGGAGATCTGGGAAGGCAGCGAAACGACGTTGCCGGAAGCATCCCGGACGAAACGGTATTGGGCAAATTCGGCAATGGAGGGCTGGCTCATGAAAAAACGGCGACACGACCCGACCGTCTCGCAACGGGCCGGGGCGATGCCCCGACCGCATTCCTTTAATAAGCGGTTGAGGACACCGCCGGGAAGGTAGATGTTTCCGCTCGCGAAGTCATTCCCAAACCGCGTCCCTGCCATGGCGGAACCCAGAAAAAACTCCCTGCATCGGAAAACCGGCGAGACCGACATCCGCCTCGGGCTCGTCATTGACGGGACCGGCACCTCGTCGATCTCCACCGGGGTCCCGTTTTTCGACCACATGCTGACCCTTTTCGCGAAACACGGGAGATTCGATCTCGTCGTCGATGCGAAGGGCGACATCGAGATCGATTACCACCACACTGTCGAGGACACCGGGATCGTCCTGGGCCAGGCCTTCCATGCGGCACTTGGTGAAAAGCGCGGCATCTTCCGATACGGCTCGGGGCATTTCCCGATGGACGAGACACTCGTGCGCGTGGCCCTCGATGTGAGCGGACGTCCTTTTCTCGACTACCGCGCCCCCGAGGGAGTCCCCCACGTGGGTGAGAAGTTCAACTTCACGCTGGTCGAGGAGTTCCTCCGCGCCTTTGCCTTCAACGCGCTGATCAATCTCCACGTCGAAATCGTCTACGGTCGCGACCCGCACCACATGGCCGAAGCGGTTTTCAAGGGCCTCGCCCGCTGCCTCGACGAGGGCACCCGGGTCGACGAGCGCATCGCCGGAGTCGTCCCCAGCACCAAGGAAGTGCTCTGAGGCGCGGCGATGGACTCCCCCCACCCTGACATGACCACACGCGTCGGCGTCATCGACTACGGAGGCGGCAATCTCCGCAACGTCCTCAACGTGCTGAAGTATCTCGGCCACGAAGGTAGTCTCGTCTCCGGCCCGAACGATTTCGCCGGGATCGACCGGCTCGTCTTTCCCGGCGTCGGCGCCTTCGGCGACTGTGCCGGAGAGCTCGACCGGCGCGGTCTCCGCGAGCCGATCGTCGAGTGGATCCGCTCCGACCGTCCCTACTTCGGCATTTGCCTCGGCTATCAGGTGCTCTTCGAGCGTTCTTCGGAATGCCCGGAGGTGAAGGGGCTCGGCGTCTTCGAGGGAGAGGTGGTGCAGTTCCCCCTGGATCGCGGTCTCAAGGTGCCCCACATGGGGTGGAATCGCGTGAATCCCGTCGATCCGGCCTTCCACATCTGGGAGGGAGCACCGGATCCGCTCTATCTTTATTTTGTGCACTCCTTCTACCCGCGTCCGTCCGATGATCGCCTCATCGCCTCGACCACGGAGTATGGGGATGCATTCGCTTCGAGCATCGCGAGCGGCAACACCTTTGCCGGACAATTCCACCCAGAGCGCAGCCAGGAAGCGGGCCTGCGTTTGATGGCGAATTTCCTGAGCCGCTGATCCGATCGTTGTTCCGGACGAGGAAAGAGCGGCGGGACACCGCTTCTACTTTTTCCTCACCCCGCCACACGCATCGGCATGATGACGTAGAGGAAGGGCTCGTCGATCTTGATGACGCCGGGGCTGCTTTCGTCGATCAGATCGATGAAGACCTCGTCCTGATCGAGATTGCGCAGCGGAGCCATGACGAACTCGGGATTAAACGCGACGACGAGCCGGGGACCGGAGTAACGCACGTCGATCACTTCCTCGGCTTCCCCGATCTCGGGAGAGTTCGCGGAAATGGCGAGACGGTTGTCCTCAAAGGCGAACTTGATCGAATTCGTCTTTTCGTTGGCGAGCAGGCTGACCCGGCGCACGGCGGCGAGGAGAACCTCACGCTCCACCGTGACGCGGTAGTTCGCCTGATTCGGAATGACCTGACGAAAATTGGGATAATTGCCCTCGATCAACTTCGTGATGAGGAGGCTGCCGTTCAATTCGAAGCTGGCCTGGTTGTCCGAGATCGCGACCTTCAGCTCGCCCGAGACGTCGAGGAGGCGCTGTAGTTCGTTGACGGCCTTCGTCGGAATGATCACGCCGGTTTCGTTGCCGGCGGGAAATTCGAGATCCTGCTCGACCATCGCGAGACGGCGGCCATCGGTGGCGACGAGCGTGAGCATACCCTCTCCAATGATGCAGTTGACCCCGTTGAGCACGTAGCGGGTCTCGTCTGTGGAGATGGCGTAGGAAGTTTTGCGGAGGGCGTCGCGGAGGAGCTTCTGATCGATCGTGAACTCGCGCGCTTCGCCGAATTCACCGATCACGGGGAACTCGGTGGCGGGCAGTCCGAGAATCTTGAAGAAGCTCGGTCCGCTCTTCACCGTCGCGGCATTGTCGGCATTGACCTCGAAATCGATCTCGTTGGTAGGAAGCTCGCGGACGATGCTGGCGAGGCGGCGGGCCGGGAGCGTCGTCGATCCGGTCGAGGCCACTTTCGCGGCGACCCGCTTCGTGATCGTGACATCAAGGTCGGTCGTCGACAACTCGAGGCCGAGTTCGTCGGCCCGGATCAGGACGTTGGAGAGAATCGGCAGGGTCGTGCGGCTGCTGACGACGTGCTGAACCTGGTTGAGGGCGTCCTGAAAGACGTCTTTTTCGATCTGAAATTTCATCGCTTCCGAAGTGCCAAGTTTGGACCGGTCCCCCCGTCCTGTCTACGCCAATCTTTTTCTGATTCGCTCAACAGGAACGGGACAAAACCCTCACTCGGCGTCGAACTCGGCCGGTTTGGCACCGTACCCGAGCCGGGGATGGGAGGTCGGGGCGTTGCGCTTGGCACGCGGCGACTCCATCGGCGATCCACCGCGGACGAGGCGGCGCTTGATGAGTTCGACGGAACTCTTGAAGGCGGCCGAATCCTCACAGCGCTTTTTCATCTTTTTCACCGCGTAGATGACGGTGCCGTGGTCCTTCCCGAAGGCCGACGCCACCTCCACCAACGAGAGATCGGTGAGGCTGCGCACGAGGAACATCGCGACCTGGCGCGCCTCGGCGATGCGGGCAGTGCGTTTCTTGCCATTGATGATGTTCACATCAATGTCGTAGTGCTCCGCGACGGCACGCTTGATCTCCTCGGCCCCGACCTGGCGCGAATCGTCCGCATCGCAGAGTTCCGCGATGACTTCGGCGACCTTCTCGGGTGAAAAGGGTTCCTCGCTCAAGGTCGCAACCATGGCGACGCGGATGAGGGCTCCTTCGAGGGCCCGCACATTGCCGCGGACACGCTCGACGATGCGGTCGATGACCTCATCGCTCACCGCCATGCGCCAATCATCGCGCTTCCGCCGCAGGATCGCGGCCCGTGTCTCAAGACCCGGACGATGAATCTCCACGCCCAGTCCCCATTGGAAACGCGAGACGAGGCGCTCCTCGAGCTCGTTGATTTCCGATGCGGGACAATCGCTCGCGAGGACGATCTGCTTCCGCTGGTCGGCAAGGCGGTTGAAAGTATGGAAGAACTCGCGCTGCAATCCTTCCTTGCGCCCGAGGAACTGGACGTCGTCGATGAGGAGGAGATCCGCCTCGCGGTAACGCTTCCGGAAGGGCACGAGGGCGTTCTTCTGGATCGCGTCGATGTAGTCGTTCGCGAACTGCTCCGCGGTGACGAAGAGGACCTTCGACTTCGGACGTTGCCGGAGCGACTCCCAGCCGATGGCATGAAGGAGGTGCGTTTTGCCCAGCCCGCAGGAGGAGTGAAAGAAAAGGGGCTGGTAGGTCTTGCCAGGTTGATCGGCCACGGCACGGGCGGCGGCCCAGGCGAGTTCGCTGTTTTCCCCGGGAACGAAGTTCTCAAATCGGAAGATCTCCACCAAGCCGGAGGCACGCCCCCGCTCGAGCAACTTTTCTTCACTCACCTTCTCCACGAGGATGCGGGGAACGACCCGGGCGAGCTGTTCGCGCCCCGATTCGCCACCTTCCAACTCCTGATCGGCGGCAAACGCGGTCGAGGCCGACTCGTTCACCTCGAAGCGAATTCTTCCGCAAGAGCCGAGGTATTTCGTAAAAGCGGAAATTAAAGGAGTTTTAAAATTTTCCTCAACCCAGATGGCGTACATCGTGCCCGGAGCGACCATCACAATCTCTTCGGGAGAGACGGCGGCGAGACGGAAGTCGGAAAACCAGAGATCAAAGGGCGAGTCGCCAAGCGAGCCGCGCAGTTCGTGCGAAATGTTGTTCCAGAGTTGGTTGAGTTGAGGGTCGTTGGTTGGTTTGTTAGGATCGGGCGGGACGTGGTTGTGCATTCTCGGGGAAACGGTGGCGGATTCGGAGTCTGTGGGTGTGACGGAACGCTTGCCGGGGGACGGGAATCCCGGCGCCAGTCGAATCTAACTTGTTATGTGCGAACATGTTATGATTTCGTTCAAGCATGAGCGTGGCTGCACAATTGGTTGGGATCAGCGGTGCAGCCCACCGGATCTCGGACGGGTGGACGGGCTGCCTGATGAAGAAGTCGCGGGGACTCTTTTCAACATCGCGGCGGGACGACACACCCGGTTCGAAACCCGGGGGATCACCGTGACATTCCCGTCTCAGAGAGACAACTCGAAAGTGGCAAATCCGTCATCTTTTTCGCGTGTTCTTCGCTGGATTCCCAAAAGGCTGACGCTCCGATTCCAACCGCTGGAATTTTGAGAAAATCCCTTCAGGTCACTAAATAGATTAAAATTCCGAACCAAATCACGGACATTTTCTCCATCCACCCACCCAGGTCAAGAGGGCCGTGATCGGCCAAAGCCAGGCGGAGGCTACGAACGACGTGATCGAGGGGGAGCGTTCAACAATGAGAAGAGAATCCGGAAGACGCTCCAGCGATTCCGTGAAGGAGTGACCGAAAAGCAGTTCCCATAAATCGAGACGATTCAGCAGAACGAGGACCAACGAAAGGATCACTCCGACCATGGCTCCGATCGGACGCACTCCGTCGCGTCCCCTCGCGGCGAGGAGGTAGAGGCCGATGAGGGGCCCTACCGTGAAGGCCGCGAGACCGTAGCCCAGTGAGAGCAGTCCGATGCCACTGGCGCTCTGGTAGTGCAACAGCGCGACCACAAGGATCATGCCGGCAAGTCCCCAGAGAACGGCACTCACCACCGAAGTCATCGTGGATCGGCCGGGCAGACCCGGCAAGGAAAGGAACGATGCCTGAACCCCGGTCAACGAGGCAGCAAAAAAAGCTCCGAAGATCAGACCACGCGTTCCTTCCGGCAGTTCGGTGAGAATCCAGATGGAAAGAGCGAGGTCGTATCGGGCGGGTTCTCCACCGGTCCAAGCGAGAGCTCGGAGAATCATGGGATCTTCGGGCGGCTGGGCGCGGTAGACCAGAAAGAGCGCAAGTCCGGTCGCGAGGAGAAGCAGGATCACGATCAACGCAAGGGAACTCGAGAACACCGCCCGACCCGCTGCCCGCGCGTCGGCACAAAGACGGAGGCGCAACAGATTTCCACGATCCAGAGTGAGGGCCTGGCATTGGTAGAAGGGAAAGCAGAGAAGCGCCGTCCAAAAGGTGAATTCCATGGCTGGATCGGAACGGAAATCCCAAATCGCAAGTTTGTCACGGATCGCGCCTTCGAAATTCTCGCTTTGTCGCAGTTTCTCCAGAGAGGCAGACCAATCATCCGGCAGGACACCGGCGAGCCAGGAGAACACCACCGCCGATGCGCTCACGAGACACAAGAGATGGATCGACTCGACCTGTGCGACCGCACGGATTCGGCCCGTGCAAACCAACAAGGCCGAACTCGCAACGAGGAGGAGGAGACACCTTTCGAAGGACCAACCCGTGAGAAGCGCGAGCGGAAGAACCAGCACCAAGAGGCGCAGCGCCAATCCGAGCCAGGAACCGAAATGCGAGAGAAAGGCGAGAGGTGTACGCAAGGGGCGAACTTCACTTCCGCATTCCTCCGGCGAAGATTCCCCTCCCCCGAGTGACCATCCACGCCGCATGAGAAGGAAGCCAATCACGATCCGCACCAACAGGGACACGACCATCCACTGCACGTAGGCAAGGTTGCCGTGAATCGCCAACATCACACCCGGCACGGAGAGGAAGAGCCAGCCGGTGAGTTCCGAGAGAACGAGCGACGCACCGACAATCGGCCATGGAAGCGGGCGCGAGTCCGGCTCCGCGCCTTTACGGCCCCCTCGGAAGAACCTCGTTGCCGCCACAGTGACAACGAGGCAAACGGCCACGATCCCCCAATCACGGGAGGAGAAATAGATGTCGAGACCGTTCATGGAGAGGACGCCTGAAGCCAGACTCCATGATGGGCGAGAAGCGCCCCGCCGGAAACGAAAAACTTGCCGGAATCCCCCGGAGTCCGATCAATGCGGCCGGTGACGGCGCTTGATGTGCAGCTGGGCGAGGGACTTCTGCAGGGCGAGCTGGGCAGCGACGGTGTCTTCGGGGAGAAGCTTTTCCGACATCGCCTTCTTCGCTGCCTCGATCGCCTTCTCCACGGCCGATTCGTCGATCTCCTCGGCACCCAGGGCCATGTCGGTGAGGACGGAGACCCGGTCGTGCGAGACTTCGACGATCCCCGTGCCGATGGCCAAGGAGGTCTCCTGTCCCGCCTTGGTGTAGCGGAGTTCGCCGGGTTGCAGCGTGCTGACGATCGGGGCGTGAGCCGGCAGGATGCCGAGTTCTCCCTCGCCTCCGGGGACGACAACACTGTCGATCTCATCGGAGAAGGCCAGCTTCTCGGGGGTCACGATGTCCAGTCGCATGGGAGGGGATTGGGGGAAAAGGGGGAGTCGTTGACGGAGATCACTTTTCGACGGAGTCGATGCCGCCCTTCATGTAGAAGTTGTTCTCGGGGACGCTGTCGTGTTTGCCATCGAGGATTTCCTTGAAGCCCTTGACGGTTTCGGCAACGGGAACGTAAACGCCCTCGATCCCGGTGAAGACCTGCGCCACGCTGAAGGGCTGGCTGAGGAACTTCTGGATCTTGCGGGCGCGGAAGACGATTAGCTTCTGCTCGGGGTTGAGTTCGTCCATCCCGAGAATCGCGATGATGTCCTGAAGGTCCTTGTAGCGCTGAAGCACGTTCTGGACACCACGGGCGACTTCGTAGTGCTCCACGCCGACGACGTCGGGAGCGAGCGCGGTCGAGGTCGAGGAAAGCGGATCCACCGCAGGGTAGATCCCGAGCTCGGCGAGGGAGCGCTCGAGCACGACGGTTGAATCCAAGTGGGCGAAGGTGTTGGCCGGCGCGGGGTCGGTCAAGTCATCCGCGGGAACGTAAACGGCCTGGAAGGAGGTGATCGATCCCTTCTTGGTCGAGGTGATCCGCTCCTGGAGCTGGGCCATTTCCGAGGCGAGGGTCGGCTGGTAACCCACCGCCGAAGGCGTCCGTCCGAGGAGGGCGGACACTTCGGAACCGGCCTGCGAGAAACGGAAGACGTTGTCGACGAAGAGAAGCACGTCCTGGTTCTTCTCATCACGGAAGTACTCCGCCATGGCGAGGGCGGAGAGGGCGACGCGGAGACGGGCGCCGGGGGGCTCGCTCATTTGTCCGTAGACGAGGGCCACCTTGGACTTGGAAAGGTCTTCCTGGTTGATAACGCCAGCCTCGCTCATTTCCCAGTAAAGGTCGTTTCCTTCACGGGTCCGCTCACCGACACCGGCGAAGATGGAGTAACCTCCGTGCTCCTTCGCGATGTTGTTGATGAGCTCCATGATGACGACGGTCTTGCCGACGCCGGCACCACCGAAGGCGCCCACCTTGCCACCCTTCGTGAAGGGGCAGATGAGGTCGATGACCTTGATGCCAGTCTCGAGAATCTCGGCCGAGGTGGCCTGATCGATGAGGCTCGGAGCGGGACGGTGGATCGGGTAGGTCTTTGTCGCGTTGACGGGACCGCGTTCATCGACGGGATCGCCGGTGACGTTGAAAATACGACCAAGAACGCCTTCACCAACGGGCACGGAGATCGGCTTGCCGGTGTCGATGACGGGGAGACCACGCTTGAGACCCTCGGTCGTGGACATGGCCACGGCACGGACCCAACCGTCACCCAGGTGCTGCTGGACCTCGAGGACGAGCTTCGTGCTCACATTGTTGAGGTCGTAGTTCACTTCAAGGGCGTTGTAGATCTCGGGCAACTTCCCGGCTTGGGAGAAGTCGGCATCGACAACCGGGCCGATGATCTGGACGATTTTTCCTGCGTTGCTCATCTGGTATGGGTCCTGCTCGTTGAGGGATTGCAATTACTGGTTTTAAAGGGAGAAAAAGGGGATCAGATCAAGGTCACTCGAGGGCGCGCATCGCGGTCGTGATCTCGAGCAGCTCGGAGGTGATCGCGGCCTGCCGCTGCTTGTTGTATTCGAGAGTGAGGTCCTTGATCATCTGCTTGGCGTTGTCGGTCGCGGCCTTCATCGCCACCATCCGCGCGCTGTGCTCCGAGGCACGGGACTCGAGGATCATCTGGTAAAGCTGATAGCCGACATACTGCGGCACGACCGTGTCGAGGACGGCGCGAGTCGATGGCTCGAAGAGGTAGCCGCCGTAGTCCGGACCCGAGGGTGCGGCCGGTGAGTCACCGCCGAGCGTATCGAAGGCCTTCTTCGTTCCAAGTTCGATCGGGCTGATCGGCAGGAGCGTCTCGATGTGCGGCTCCTGGCGGATCGTGTTGATAAAGTTCGAGAAGGCGACCCGGATGCGGGAGTAGTCGCCCGAAAGGAAGCGCTCCATCACAAAGTCGGAGACCGGCTTGGTCTCGGCGAAGGACACCGGATCCTTCACCGTGAAATCGGCGACGATGTTCCGCTTGAGCCGGGCCATCGCCTGACGCCCCTTGCTGCCGATGGTGATGTAAGAAGCGCCCTCGGCGACGCGCTCGGTGACGAGACGGAGGAGGTTCGTGTTGAGAGGACCACAAAGACCCTTGTCGGAAGTGACGAGGATGACGAGTTCGTTCCCGCCCTCCACTTCTTCTTCACGCAGCAGAGGATGATCCTCGGGAGTGGTCTGCTCCTTGAGGTTGTTGATCACCTTGTTCAGCAAATCCGCGTAGGAACGGCCGGAGGTGGCCTGATCCTGCGCCTTCTTCATCTTCGAGGCCGCGACCAACTGCATGGCCTTGGTGATCTGGGCCGTGTTTTTGACCGACTTGATGCGTCGGCGGATGTCGCGAAGATTTGCCATCGAGGAAAGGCGTCAGTGTTCAGTTTTCAGCGTTCCGTGACTGAAACAACTCAGGCCTTGTAGGAGGACTTGAAGTCGGCCACAGCCTGCTTGAGTTCGGTGAGAATTTCGTCGGAGAGAGCCTTCTCGTCGCGGATCTTGGCGAGAATCGCATCCTTCCGGCCGGTGAGGAATTCCTGCATCTTCGCCTGGCAATCCTTGATGCTGGAGACCGCGACGTCGTCGAAGTATCCGTTCTGCATCGCCCAGAGCAGCACCACTTCGACTTCCATCGGGAGCGGCTGGTATTGGGTTTGCTTGAAGAGTTCAACGATGCGCTGGCCGCGTTCGATGAGCGCCTTGGTCTTCGCGTCGAGGTCGGACCCGAACTGGGCGAAGGCCTGCATTTCGCGGAACTGGGCGAGGTCGAGCTTGGTCGTTCCGGAAACCTTCTTGATCGCCTTGGTCTGAGCGGCGGAGCCCACCCGGCTGACCGAAAGGCCGACCGAAATGGCGGGGCGGATGCCCTGATAGAAAAGGTCGGTCTCGAGATAGATCTGACCATCGGTGATCGAGATCACGTTCGTCGGGATGTAGGCCGAAACGTCACCGGCCTGGGTCTCGATGATGGGGAGCGCGGTCAGCGACCCGCCACCATTTGCCTCGCTGAGACGAGCGGCGCGCTCAAGAAGACGGCTATGGAGGTAGAACACGTCACCGGGATACGCCTCACGGCCCGAGGGGCGGCGAAGGACGAGCGAGACCTGGCGGTAGGCCACGGCGTGCTTGGAAAGATCATCATAAACGATGAGGGCGTCCATCCCGTTGTCCATGAACCACTCGCCGATCGCGGCACCGGCATAGGGAGCGAGATACTGGTTGGTGGCGGAGTCGGAAGCCGAGGCAACAACGACGCAGGTGTAATCCATGGCACCCTCGGCTTCGAGAGTCGCGATGGTCCGGGCCACGTTCGCGAGCTTCTGGCCGATCACGACGTAGATACAATAGAGGGGCTTGTGGTTCTTCAGCGTGCCTTCTTCCGCGGCGCGGTTCTGGCGGGCTTGGGAAATGATGGTGTCGACCGCAACGGTCGTCTTGCCAGTGGAACGGTCGCCGATGATCAACTCGCGCTGACCGCGACCGATCGGGATCATCGCGTCGATCGCGAGAATGCCGGTCTGCACCGGCACGCTGACGGACTGCCGGGGAATGATGCCGGGGGCGATCTTTTCGACCGGGTAGGTCACGGAAGTCTTGATCTCACCCTTGCCATCGACGGGCTGTCCGAGCGAATCCACGACGCGACCGAGCATTTCGCGACCAACGGGGACGGAGAGGAGTTTGCCGGTCGACTTGACCTCGTCTCCCTCTTTTACGTTGAGACCGTCTCCGAGTAGAATACATCCGACCTCCGTTTCCTCGAGGTTCAGGGCGAGGCCGTAAAGGCCGCCCGGGAACTCGATCATTTCATTCAGCATGCAATCGCTGAGTCCTTCGACCTTGGCGACACCGTCACCAATCTCACGGACGATGCCCACGTTCGATTTAGACACGGAGGTCTTGAGGGCGGCGATTTCGGATTCCAGTTCCTGGAGAATATTGCTCATGACGTGGCGTCAGGTGAATCGTTGGAGTCTTGTTAGGTCAGTTAAATTGTTCGGAGAGGCGTTCGAGGCGGTTTTTCACGCTGCCATCCCACACGTCGCTGCCGACGCGAATTTTCATTCCCCCGAGAAGCCCGGGGTCCACGGAGAACTCAGGTTTGATCTGAGGTCCGTATTTCTTCATCAAATCGGCGACGAGCCCGGTCTTGGTCGGCTCGTCAAGGGCCACGGCGCTTTGCACGATGGCCCGGTTCTTTTCCACCTCAAGGCTGACGAGCCGGAGATAGGCGTCGGCGACCTGCTGGTAGCCGCGGGGCTTCGTCTCACCAAGCTTCACCACCACCTTGCGCACCGCCGACTCGTCGAGCTGCCCGTCCTTCAGGGATGCCGCGAAGATCTTCTTGGCTGTGCGGAGCGCTTCTTTCCGGGACTTCATGGTGGCGAGGTTTTGGGAAATCCGGAATCAATCAGAGGGCCACCTGGCCGACCGCCTCGTCGTTGATGCGTTTCTGATCCTTGTCGTCGAGGACCTTGCCGGTCACCTTTGAGGTCGCGTCGATGACGAGACGACCGAAATCGCGCTTGAGTTCGTTCATCGCGCTTTCGTGCTCGAGACGCGAGGCTTCGCGCGCTTTTTCGAGGATTTGCTGGGCCTCCTTGATGGCCTCCTGCGTCTTTTGGTTGCGGACCGCCTCGGCGCTATCGCGGGCTTCGGCAATGAGGCGCTCGGCATCGGAATTCGCCTTCGCCAGCATTTCGCGCACCTTTTCCTCGGCGCGATCCATCTCCGCTTTCACCGCCACGAGATTCGACTCTCCCTCGGAAATGCGGCGGCGACGAGCCTCCAGCATGGCGAGAACCGGACCGAAGGCGAACTTGGAAAGAATCGCGTAGACGATCAGAACGATGATGACCTGCGCGATGAATTTCGCCCAGTCCAGTCCAAACGTATTAAGAATGTCTGCCATCGTCGCGTGAGTGAAGGTGAAAGGGAAGGTCGGAAGAAAATCAAAAAGTCAGAAAGTCGGATCGCGCCCCGCCGGTTCGTTTCGGAACGGCGGGACGCACCCTGCAAAAATCAGCCACGGAAGGCCATGATGAGCGCGTAAATCGCGATCGCCTCGGCGAGCGCCATACCGATAATGCCGATGGTAAGGATGTTACCGAAGGCACCGGGGTTGCGACCCACCGCTTGGGCGGAGGCCATACCGATGAGGCCGATGCCGATACCGGCGCCGGCACCCGCGATGGCGAGGGCGAAGTTTCCGTTGAATGCTCCGGAGGCGGCGGGAGCGGCTTCGGCGAGGGTGGTGACGATGTCGATCATGTTAATTCCTGGTAGGTGTTATTGGGGTGTTGCATGCCGCCGCCCACGCTCATGGCATGGTCCCGACGGCAAAAGGGATCAAATCAGTGATGCGCTTCCTCGTCGTGGGTCGTGGCAAGCTTGATGTAAACGGCACAGAGGAGCGAGAAGACGGTCGCTTGCAGCACACCAACGAGGAGCTCCATGAAGTAGAAGGGCAGCGGAAAGATCACCGACGTCAAGAACGCCGCCCAGCCATGCAGGCCGAGCTTTTCACCGAGCTCCCCCATGGTGTGGAGCAAGGTTTCCCCCGCAAAGATGTTTCCGAAAAGTCGCAAGGAGAGCGACATCGGTCGGAAGGCGATCGAAAGCACTTCGATGAGGCCCACAAAGATGAAGATCGGCATCAGCAGGTATTTCAACATGCCTTGGAGCCCACCCTTGGGACCGAAGATGTGAAGAATCGTTCCCCAAACGCCCAACTCCGCAATGGAGAGATAGACCCAAACCCCCATGAAAACGACCGCAAGAGCAAGCGTCATGTTGAGATCCGCGGTCGCGGGGCGAAGCAGCGGAACAAAGGTGAAGTGACCCGCGGCATCCGTATGAGTCGAATCCACCGTGAGAAAGGCGATCTTCTCACCAAAACCCATCGTTCCGACTCCGGGAATCAGACCGAACCAGTTGGAGGCAAGGATGAAGATGAAGATCGTCGCCAACAGCGGGAAGGCCTTCGGCGCAACATGCTTGCCGACGATTCCCTCGACCTGTCCATAGAGGAACTCGATGACGAGCTCGACGAAATTCTGCCTTCCGCCCGGAATGAGCTCCATCCGCTTCGTCGCCATGCGAGTGAAGAGGAGAATGGCGGAGGTGACGACGATGGCCACGAAAATCGAGTTCGTGAACCAATCGGACTCCAGCAGGCTCGGCGCACCGATGCCCCCTGCGGCGAGCATCGGGAGGAAGGAGTCTGTAATGAACATGGAGCCTGCGTTAGCCATCGTGCAAAGGTAGCAAAGAGCGAGCGAAGTGGGGGCACTCGTGAAACCGCCGCGACCAAGAGGTCCCGACAGCGAGACACCCATCCTAAACACACGGGAATCGCGCGCAAGGCGAATTTGTGAAAAATTTCACAAGCTCCCGCCAGCCTTGTGTCACGGACCGCAAAGGTCCGCGCTCAAGGCTTCGCCGCTCCATCACGGAGCCTTCAAAAACGGCGTCAGGAGATCGATGACTTTTTTGCCTTGGTCGATCAGGTCGCCCGACGCGGGCTTTCCACCTTCTCCCTTTAGCAATTCCTGTGCCGCATCGAGGACGCCGGTCGGCAATTCGGAGATGACCGCCTCCCCCGCTGCGGCGATGAGGCGGGCGCTGAGGTCCTCCTTCGGGGCGGCGAGCGTGCCGGTGAGTTTCATGGGCGTCCAGAGGAAGCCCTCGCGATCCTCGGTGAAAACGAGGCGCTCCGCCCCGGGGATCCAGCGCATCGTGCCGGGCGTGACCCCGATCCGAAAGTCGCCCGCGAGTTGATCCCCCACGAGGTCGGCCTGCCCCTCGACGCGCACAAGCCCGTCGGATTGTAGGATGAGATTCCGCAATTCGAGCCGGTCGCCCTCGCGTTTGAAGTCGGTTTTCGCCTGATTCAGGACGAGCCGCTCGAAACGCTCCGAGCGTGTGTATTGCGCGATGCGCTTCAGCACCGGCATCGCCTCGACGACTCCCTCGTCGAGATGCATCGCGCCCTCGTAGACCAAAGCGCCGGGTGCTCCGGTGATACGAATGGGACCGTGGATCGTCCCAGCGAGGCGATCGCGCCATTCCCCTTGGAGGAGTTCATCGACGTTGATTGCGGAAAGTTCGAGTTCGAGATCAAAACGTCCCGGGCTCTCAAAGCCGATCTCGCCCTTGCCGTCGACGTGCCCTTCCTTGAAGACCCCGAGCGCGCAATGATCGACAAACAGATCATTCCCCTTCCAGCGGAGACCGAGGTCTTTCAGGGCAATTTCGGGTTGGTTGGGCAAGTCGATCTTGCCCCCCTTCCCTTCGATGGCCCAGAAGCCGGTGCGGAAGTCGGGCTTCAAAACCGCCCTGGCTCCATTCAACAAGAAGACCTCGCCCTCCGCCTTTTCGACCGAGACCCGCGTGGTTGCGATTTCGATTTCCTCGACTTCGACCCTGTCGGGCAGATACTTCACGAGCCATCCGGGCAATTCAGGGCCGGCTTTCGCCACCGCCGCAACCGGAGCAGGCTCGGACGGAGAGGCCAGGCGCTTCGGCGAGAACTTCAGGTCGAGCCGGTTCACCGCGACTTCGGGCACGCGGAAGGCCTTGTCCGCGATGCCTCCGGCCCGCGCCCGCACCCCGTCGAGCGCCAACTCCGCGAAGCCGGCCTCTTTTCGTCCGAGCGCCTCGAAGCGTTTTGTGTAGACCTCCGATCCATCCCATTCCAGATCGCCGAGTGTCACCTCGGAACGCAGCACCTGCGCCGTCCGCGCCGCGAGCCAGTCGCGGAATCCTTCTCCCCGCAGCCAGCCGTTCAGCATCGACTTGGCGATGAGGAGACCGACCACGAGCACGACGAGGAACACTCCCCCGCTGATGAGAACAAACTTGAGAGGGTTGAAGGAGCGCGTCGGCTTCTTCCGTGGTTTCGCGGACATGGGGCAAAGAAACGCCAAGATCCGGGGGAAGGTAAAGGGAAAAGGTGAAGGCAAGCCCGCATTCCGGGATTGCACCGCCGCCCCGCCTCCGGTAGAACTTCCCCGTGCTCGAACTCAAAGACATCCGCTTCGCGATCCAAAAGGGCAACGACGAGGTCGCCCTCCTCGATCAAATCGACCTCCGCGTCCCCACCGGCCACTTCATGGCGATCGTCGGGCCTTCGGGCTGCGGCAAATCGACCCTGCTGAAACTGATCGCCGGGATCAACCAGGAGACCTCGGGCAGCATTTTCTGGAACGGGCGCAACCTCTCCGAGGAAGGCGACCTCGAGGCTTCCGAAATCGGCTACGTGCCGCAGTTCTCCATCGCCTACGAGGCCCTCACCGTGGAGGAAAACATCGGGTCGGCGGTACGCCTTCGTGCGGCCACGGAGAGTCGCCAGGCCTTCCACGATCTCGTCGACCAGGTCCTCGCCTCGACCGGGCTCGCCGCGCTCCGCGACCGGCCCGTGAAGGTGCTCTCAGGGGGACAACGCCGCCGCCTTTCCCTCGCCCTCGAGCTTGTCACCGATCCCGTCCTCCTGCTCTGCGACGAGGTCACGAGCGGCCTCGATCCGAAGAGCGAGCACGAAATCGTCGAGTTGATGCACCAGCTCAGCCGAAATGAGCACCGCCTCGTCGTCAACGTCACCCACAGCCTCGCGAATCTCGATCTCTACGACTCCGTCCTCGTCCTCGACGCCGGACGCATCGTCTATCATGGACCGCCCCGCGCCCTCGAGCATTACTTCAGCGTCGACAAAGCCGAGGATGTCTACCTCCGCCTCGCCAAACGCAAGACCGGCGAGTGGGCGGACAGTTGGGCGAAACATCGCGAGGCCTACTACGCGACGATGCCACAGCAAACCGCAAGCACTCCCGAAGCCTCCGTCTCCGCCGCCACTCCCGGAGCGATCGCGCAGTTTTTCGCCCTCTTCTTCCGCCGCTGGAAAATCTTCTTCCGCGACAAGGGCCAGCTCTATCTCCAGCTCGCCATCCTCGTCATCTTCCCGCTCCTCGTCGTCGTCTTCGAGCTCGAGGGCGTCGAGCAGGTGCAGCGTCTCTCCGAGGCGCGGCCCGACAGCCTCGAAGCCATCAAGGCGGAACGCGAGGTCCTCACCTTCAACCTCAATCTCGGCGGCATCGTCTCCGGTCTCGTCATGTTCCAGGTGATCCTCCTCACCCTGATGGGATCGAACAACTCGGCCCGCGAGATCGCCGGCGAGCGCTTCATCTTTGAAAAGGAAAAGCTCGGCGGCGTGCGTCCCGGCGTCTACGTCGCGAGCAAGGTCGCCTTCCTCTCCGTGCTCGTGCTGATGCAGTCGTTCTGGATGACCGTCTTCGTGCAGAGCATCTCCGAGATCCCCTCGCAGGCGATGCTGCCGCACTTCCTCCTTCTCCTCCTCGTCAACGGAGGCATGACCGCGATCTGTCTCGGCATCTCCTCGCTCGCGAAGACCGCCGACCAGGCCTCGCTTCTTTCCATCTACCTCGTCGGCTTCCAGCTCCCGCTGTCGGGTGCCGTCCTTGCCCTGCCCAACTGGGCCGGGTGGCTGACGCGGCCCTTCATCTCCGCGTATTGGAGTTGGGCGGGGATCATGGACGGGATGGAGCGCGACTACCATCGCTACATCGAGGAAGTCACCGACACCTGGCTCGGGCCCATGTGGTTGAGTTTCGTCGTCCTGCTGCTCCATGTCGCGATCGGACTCTTCATCGCCTACGTCGGAGTGAAAAAGCCGAAGTGGGAGAGCTGAGTGGATGAGCGGCATGCAACCCACGCGCCACTTCCTCGGCTGGGACGCACCCGTCCTCGACACGACGGTCGCGTGGCTCGCCCGTCACTGGGAAGGCGGGGGATCACTCGACCTTTCTGATCACCTCGTCGTCGTCCCGACCCGTCAGGCCGGCCGCCGATTGCGCGAAGGACTCGCCCGCCACGCCGCCACCCGCGAGGCCGCGGTGCTGCCTCCGCTCGTGGTCACGCCGAACTACCTTTTTGCTCCCGCCCGGCTCGCGTCGAGCGGGCTCCCCGTCGCCTCGCCCCAGACCGCGCGACTCCTCTGGAGCGCCCTCCTTCTGCGACTGCCGACCACGGCCTTTCGCCGCCTCTTTCCGGTCGAGCCTGTCGAGCGCCATCTTGCCTGGGCCGACCGACATGCCGCCGAGTTCCTCGAAGTACGCGATCTCCTCATCGAATCCGGGCTCGACTTCCGCACCGCCGCCGAACGTCTCGCCGAATCCGAGATCGAGACCGCCCGCTGGCAGGAACTCGCCGCCCTCGAGGAAGCCGCTGTCACGCTCATCGAGGCCGGTGGCTTTCGCGATCCCGGCTTCGCTTCACTCGAGGCGGCCAAAGCCGGAGTCGTCCCCGCGACGATCCGCCACCTCGTCGTCGCCGCCGTGCCTGATCTGCGCCCGCTCGCGGCAGTGGCGCTCGCCCACCACGCCGCCGCGCTGCCCGTCACCTTGCTCGTGGCCGCCCCGGAAAACGAAGCTGTCTCCTTCGACGATCTCGGACGACCGTGTCCCCTGACCTGGCTCGATCGGGAGATCGCCTTCACCGACCCCGGCGGCACCCTCCATCCCTGCGCCCATCCGCTCGCCCAAGCCGACCGTTGCCGCGAACTCCTCGCCTCCTACGAGGATCCCGCTGCCTCGGCCGCGATCGGCCTGCCCGATCCCGAACTCGCGCCCACCCTCGAACACCGCTTCGCCGCCCACGGACTACCCACCTACGATCCCGCCGGACGCGCCGTCTCGCGCGAGGGCATCGTCCATCTCCTGCGCCTCGTTTCGGAGCTCCTCGCTTCGGAGCGCTACGACACCTTCCGCCAACTGCTGCGCTGTCCCGGCTTCGCCGCGGCGATGCTGCCCGAAGCCCGGCGCGATTCCCTGCGCTCCGGATGGCTCTTGAAAGACTCCGACGCGCTCGCCGCCCGCCATCTCCCCGGTGATCTCGGCGACGCCCTCGACGCGATCGCCCGTCAGCCTGACAAAACCACCACACTCGCCTCCGTCCTCGAGGGAGCCAGGGCCTTCGTCGCCCGTCTCCGCAAAGGCGACTTCACCGAGGAACTCTGCGCTTTCCTCGCCGCCGTCTTCGCCGAAAAGCGTCTTTCCCCCCACGATCCCGAGACCGCCGTCTTCGCCGAGGTCGCCGCCGCGATCCATGCCCTCGAGACCGACCTGACCGCCGCTGCGCCCGCCTTCCCGAAGAAGCCCGGAGCCGACGACCGCTTTTACCTCCTTCTCTCCTCGCTCGGAGAATGCCGCGTGAATCTCGAGCGCGGCCCGCGTGATCTCGACCTCCAGGGCTGGCTCGAGTTGATCTGGGAAGACGCCCCCCACCTCCTCGTCACCGGCATGAACGATCATGCCGTGCCCGAATCGCTCGTCGGCCACGCCTTCCTCCCCGACTCGGCCCGCAAGCTCCTCGGCGTGCCCGACAACGACGCCCGCTTCGCCCGCGACGCCTTCGTCCTCGCCCTCCTCGTCGAGACGCGCCGTCGGAAAGGCCGTCTCGATCTCCTCTTCGGACGTTTCTCCGCCACCGGCGATCCTTTGCGTCCCTCGCGTTTGTTGTTTCAATGTCAGGATCGCGAACTCGCCGCGCGGACCCTGCGCCTCTTCCGCGAGAGCGAGGCAGGTCACATCCCTCCCGCCCGCACCCTCGCCTGGCAACTGAAGCCCGCGCCGCTGCCGCCCGACCACAAGGTCTTCTCCCGGCTGAGCGTCACCGGTTTCAAAACCTACCTGACCTGTCCCTTCCGCTTTTACCTGAAACACGGCCTCGGCATGGAGCCGGTCGAGGCGAGCAAGAGCGAGCTCGACGCCCGCGATTTCGGCAACGCCATCCACGCCGCCCTCGAAGCCTACGGACGCGACGAGGATCTGCGCCGCTCCACCGACGCCGCCGTGATCGAAGCCGCTTTCGCGGCCGAAATCGACCGCTGGTTCGCGTGGCATTTCGGTCCGCGTCTTTCCACTCCCCTCCTCATTCAACGCGAAGCCGCACGACGTCGCCTCGCCCGTTGGGCCGCGATCGAAGTGGAACAACGGTCCCTGGGATGGGAGATCCTCGAGGTCGAGGCCGAACTCGGGAAAACCGAATCGTGGGCCTTCGCGATCGACGGCATGCCCGTAACCGGACGGATCGACCGCATCGAGCGCCATCCCTCCGAGGGACTCCGCGTCTTCGATTTCAAGACCCTCTCGCCCATGGAAAACGGACGGCGCAAGACCGTCGATCGTTTCCACCTCGTCAACGTGAAGCGCACCGAGGATCCCGCGTCCTTCCCCGCCTGGTCGCGCACCGTCGATGCGAAAGGCAGGGAGCTGCGCTGGATCGATCTGCAGGTGCCGCTCTATCACTTCGCCCTTTCACAGCGCTTCCCCGGCGAGACCATCACCGCCGGCTACGTCACCCTCGGGCGCACCGCCGAGGAGATCGGACTCGATCCGTGGACCGGTCTTGACGAGTCCATCCTGACATCCGCCCAAACCTGCGCCGCCGGCGTCATCCAGTCCATTCGCGACGGGATTTTCTGGCCGGCCAACGAACGCATGCCCGAGTGGGACGAATTCCGCGCCATGCTCTCACCGACTGCCGCCGATGCCGTCGACCCGACAGGGTTGGGTGCGGCAATGAACCCTGTCTAATGAGCAACCCCTTCCAACTCCCCCACGAAATGATCCTCGCCTCAGCGGGGTCGGGGAAGACGTGGCAGCTCACGAACCGCTACATCGCCCTGATGGCGCTGCAGCTCCGCAGCGGCCAGCCTGTCGCGCCCGAGCGCATCCTCGCGGCGACCTTCACGAAGAAGGCGGCGGGGGAATTCTTCGATTCCATCCTCGTGAAGCTCGCCGAGGCGGCCTCCGATCCGAAGAAGGCCGCCGCCCTCGCCGGTGATCGCGAGGATCCGCTCGCACCCGTCCTCGCCACGCTCACGCCGGAGGATTACACGCGCCTCCTCCGCGTCTTCATCTCGCGGATGCCGCGGCTCTTTCTCGGCACGCTCGACAGCTTTTTCGCGAACCTGCTGCGGGCCTTCCCCGCCGAGTTCGGACTCACCGGCGACTTCGAGACGATGGACGACTACCAGTCCACCGTGGCCCGCGCGAGCGTCTACGATGCCGTCTTCACGCGCCGTCCTTTTTCGGGGAAGGGCGAGGATCCGGCCCAGACCGCTTTCCTTGAGGCCTTCCGTCTCGCCACCCTTGGCTCGGATGAAAACCGCGTCGCCAAACAGCTCGATGGCTACATCGACGATCTCCACGATCTTTATCTGAATGCGCCTTCCTCCCAGCGCTGGGGGAATGCCGCCGCGATCTGGGAGGATGGCGGCGGCCACTGGTTCGTCGAAGGGATCGTCCCACGCGAGGAAACCGGGCGACTGATTGCAGCGCTGAAGGCCATCGAAGCGGCGGGCGACAAGGTCGAGTGGAAATACTGGGACGAATTTGTCGACGAGATTGCCGATTTCACGCCGGGCTTCCCGCTGCCCGGACGCATCGCCTACGTGGCGGAGCGCGTCCTCTCCGCCTGGCGCGACCTTGCCTCCGGCTCCGCCGCGATCAAATTCAACCGCACCGTCCATACCCTCGGACCCAACGGCTGCGAGCCGCTCCGCCGTCTCTTTCAATGGATCGTCGGCGGCGAGCTGAAGGCGAAACTCGAGCGCACCCGCGGCGTGCGGGAACTGCTCCATCACTATGAGGCGGCTTATTCGGGACAGGTGCGGCGGCGCGGTCTCCTCACCTTCCAGGATGTGCAACTGCTCCTCGCGGGACGCGGCGAGGGCAACGCGGACGACTCGCCCATTTTCACGCAGATCCCCGGAGACGATGACCGTCTCCGCATCGATTACCGGCTCGACGCCCGCTACGATCATTGGCTGCTCGATGAATTCCAGGATACGAACCTCCTTCAGTGGCGCGTCATCGAAAATCTCATCGACGAGGTCGTACAGGACACCTCGGGGACACGATCGCTCTTCCAGGTCGGCGATCTGAAGCAGGCCATCTACGCTTGGCGCGGCGGCGACACGCGGCTCTTCACCGACATCGCGGCCCGCTACAACGAGCACGAGGAGCGCGTGAAACGGCGTCACCTCGACATCTCGTGGCGGTCGGGACACGACGTGATCGATCCGGTGAACCGCGTCTTCGGCGACAAGGCCGCCCTTGCCTCGCTCGAGCTGCCCGCCGCCGCGATCGAGCAGTGGGAATGGCACGATCACCTCGTCTCGCCGAAGGGCGAAGCCTACGAGGGCATCACCCTGCTGCTGAATCCCGTAGCGCCCTCGGGAGAGAAGCCCGAGCCCGGCGATGTCGACGCCCTCGTCGCCGCGATCCTCGAGGAGATCGATCCGGTGCGGCGCGGTCTTTCCTGCGCCATTCTCGTGCAGAAAAACCGCTCGGGCGAGGAACTCGTCGACGCCCTCCGCGGCCTCACCCGCATCCCGGTGGTGAGCGAGTCGGAGATCTTCATCGCCTCGGACAATCCGCTGAACCGAGCGCTCATGAGCCTCTTCCAGATCGCGGCGCATCCCGGCGACACCTTCGCGTGGGAGCACCTTCGGATGGGTCCGTTGGGAAGAATGTTAGAGTCCCTGGAGATCTCTTCACTCGCCTTTTCCTCGGGGATCCTCGCCGAACTCTTCGAGGGCAACTTCGAATCGGTCTCGCGCCATTGGACGCGCGAACTCGAGACGGCGCACGGCACGCCTTTCGATGACTTCACCCGCGGCCGGGCCGAGGAGTTCGCCCTCGCCGCACGGATTTTCGACGAGTCCGGCAGCCGCGACATCGACGAGTTTCTCGCCTTCCTCGAGACCTACCGCACCCGCGAGGCCGTCGCCGGCCAGGTCGTGCAGGTGATGACGGTGCACAAGTCGAAGGGACTGACCTTTGACGCGGTCATTCTCCCCGAGCTCGACGGAAACTCCCTCGACACGGCCCGACGCGAGATCGGCGCGAAAAAGGACGAAGCCCGCGAGGTCGAATGGGTGCTCGAAATGCCGCGGAAGGAATTCGTCGCCGCCGATCCCGTGCTCGCGGACTACGCGGCCGAGCGCGCCGCCGAGGCGGCCTACGAGAATTTCTGCAAGTTCTACGTCGCGATGACGCGCGCGAGCCGGGCCAACTACCTCATCACGATGCCCCGCGGCTCCAGCTCCACCTCGCGAAATTTCGTGAAGCTGCTCGAAGATACCCTCGCGGGTGATCCGGGCGAGATTCACTTCGGAGACGTGACCGCGAGGGTTCTCTACGAGAGCGCCACGGCCCGGACGAACCGCCGCTGGTATGAGGGCTTCCACCCGGCCGAAGAAGCGCCGGAAGCAGTGACCGATGCCGCGGCTGGCGTCGATCCGGCCCTCGCCCGCTTCCGCCCGCGCCGCCGCACGCCGAGCGGATCGGAGATCATCACGGTCAGCGCGGCCCAGCTCTTCAGCCGGAAGGGCGGTGAAGCGCGCGAATTCGGCACGCTCGTCCACGCTCTGTTTGAAGCGATCGAGTGGAGCGATACCTTCGATCTGGAGGCCCTCGCCGCGGAGTGGACCTCCCGCCATCCCGGCTCGGGCTCGCTCGCGGACGCCCTCGATCAGGTGCGCGGCGTCCTCTCCGTGCCTGCGCTGCACGCCGCCCTCGCGAAGCCCGGACCGCATGCCGAAGTTTGGCGCGAACGGAATTTCGAGATCCTTCTCGGCGAAGAATGGCTTTCGGGCACCTTCGACCGGGTCGTGATCGAGCGCGGGGCGGACGGAAGCACCGCCGCCGCCACGATTCTCGATTTCAAGACCGATCGTGTGGGCAATGAAGACGAAATCGCGGCCGCGGTCGCCAAATACCGCCCCCAGCTCGAGACCTATCGCGAGGTGCTCCGCCGCATGACCGGACTGCCCGCAACGTCAGTGCGCTGCCAGCTTCTCTTCACCCGGCCCCGCGTTTTGGAGAGCTTTTGAAGGGTGTTTCGAAAATATTTCCGAATCGTCCTTGCCGCTTTTTGGGGGATTTGATAGAAGCCCTCTCGAAACACACCGACAGCGCCCCTTTGTACGACAGAGTCCCCATTTCCGGTATCCGAGAGTCCTACTGTCCCGCGAACGGTCCGCGGACCGTGGTGATGCCGCTGTTGATACTTTCGCTCCTCGCCGCTCTAGCGATTTTCTATTTCAAGGGGAAGGAAGATCCGACCCTCGATCGCCGAGCCGTCGCGGCTTCACCGGCTCCGGTAACAGTGGAGCCCCTCGCGTCCACGGCGATGGCATCCGCCGAGTTCGTCTCCCTTCCCTCCCCCGGCTCCGTTACCGAGACCCACGAGCCACCGATCCTGACACGAACCGATGTCGGTGAGAAAGACTTCACGCCCTGGATGTCCTCGCCTGCCCTTGAGAGTTACTTCCGTCAGAAGAACGGGGGATACAAAGGCAGCTTCTGGGGCCGGGGCAACTGGATCCGGGCGATCGAGGGACGCTGGCACGAAGGCGCGAAGGAGTTTCGCATCGCCCTGGGCCTGATGAGCCGGCCCGGCGAGCTGCAGTGGCAATACCGTCTCGACATGACCGAGATCTCCTTTGCGGAAGAACTCGCCAAGGCGGGCGAAAAGGGATTCATCCTCGCCCAGAGCCAGGCCTACCGCCATCCCGACGGCACGCGGCGGTATCAGGCCGTCTGGCAACAGACGGTGGAGGCCAAGGTCGCAAAACGCTGAACGGAACCCGCGACCGATGACCGGATTGATCGAGCTGAAGCTCTCGGAGCTGAACCAGCTCTTCAATTCGATGGATCCCTCGCCCTTCCACGAACGGGATCTCGATCACGACGCCGAAGAATTCATCGTCAGTTGGGCCTCGGAACATCCCCGGCAGCATGAACTGAAACTCGTCGTCCACCTCTCCAAGGAACCCGAAAGCCTCGATCGTCCAGCCCTCGTCGTCTCCGAGTCGATCGCGCACTACTTCGACTACCGCACGACGATGACGGGTCACGAACTGAAGCGTCTTCTCCGCGAAGGGCGTGCCGCTTTGATCGTCGGTCTCGTTTTCCTGGGGCTCTGCCAACTGGGCGCGAGCGCCCTCGCCGATACGGGAGGGTGGAGCTCCATCGCCCGAGAGGGGCTGCTCATTGTCGGCTGGGTCGCGATGTGGAAGCCGCTCGACATCGCCCTCTACCGCTGGTGGCCGCTCGTTTCACTCCGCCAGCTCTACCGCCGCCTCGCCACGATGCCCGTCGAGGTCGTCATTGCGGGTCGATGATCGGTCCGATCCCCTGACAGACCAACACGGGCCCACCGGTCTCGTCACTCGCCGCGAGATCGACGAGGAAGGCCGCGCTCCAATCGTTCTGCTCCTCCGCATCGACGAGGATTTGTTCGACGCGCCAGGTCCGCTTCGCGTCATCCTCCTTCACGTGGAAATGCTTCGCATTCCGAGCCTCGGGATCGAAACGCAACTGGCCCCTGGCCTCGCGGAACGCGGCGATCCGTTCGGAGGGAGATCCCTCCATCTCCTCCGCCTTCGCCGCGATCCCAAGAGCTCCGGTCTCGTCGCCCTGCCAGAGCCGCTTCAGGAAATCGAAGACCGCGCCGCGCACGAGCCGGGTGAATGCGGCGCGGTCGCGGGTGATGGCACGCGGCTTCGATGGAGCAGCCTCTTTCTTCTCCGACGGCAGCGCGAACTCGCCGTTCCGCATGCGCTCCCACTCGTCGAGCAGAGTCGAGTCGATCCCGTGGAGCATCGTCCCCAGAAAGGTCTCGGCCTCGTCGAGTTCCATCGTCTTCAGGCCGGGAGGAATGGTCTGGACGAGCACTTTGTAGACTTCGGAGAGATGACGCAACAGGACCGCCTCGCTCCGCTCGATCTTGTAGTGCTTCACGTAATCCTCGAAGGATTGCCAGTTCTCGAACATCTCGCGGGCGATAGCCTTGGGACGCACCCCGGCCTCCTTCGCCCACGGGTTGCGGGTGACGAAGTCGTTGTAGGTTCCGTAGATGAAGTCCTTGCCCGGCTGGGGATGGATCACCTCGTCGAGACGCTCCATCCTTTCGTCGTACTCGAGACCCTCGGCTTTCATCTCCGCCATCAGCGCGGTTTTGGCTTTCTCGACCTGGCGGCGCAGGATGATGCCGGGATCCTCGAGAATGGACTCGATCACCGAGAGCACGTTCAGCGCGTAGTCGGGCGCATCGAAATCGAGTTTCGCGATCGCCTCGAGGAGGTAGAGACCGAGGACCTGGTTCAGCGAGAAGTCCTCCTGCAACTCGATGTGCAGGGCGACCTTCGCGGGTCCGCGTCGCTCCGCCTTCGGGATGAATGTCAGGATTTTTCCCTCGATCAATCCGCGGAAAAGGGAGAAGGCGCGACGGCGCAGTTTTTTCTTCGCGGGCACGGTCTCGTGGCAGTCGCGGATCAGTTTCCGCAGGGCGAGGCAGCCGTCCTCGTCGCGGCGCGCGAGGATGTTGAGGAGCAACCCGTGGTGCATCGCGAAGCGCGAGACGAGACGCTCGGGCTCGGCTTCGATGAGGCCGCGGAAGGTCTTTTCCTCCCACATCACGAATCCCTCGGGAGCCTTCTGTTTCACGAGCCGGTTCTTGGTCCCCTTCTCGCCCGCCTTCGCTTCGGCGCGCAGGTTCGCAACGACGTGGGCGGGGGCCTGGGCCACGACAAAGCCGAGGGTGTCGAAACCCCGCCGCCCCGCACGTCCCGCGATCTGGTGAAAGTCGCGCGCCGCGAGGATCTTCGTCTTGTCGCCGCTGTATTTGAAGAGCTGCGTGAAGTGCACCGTGCGGATCGGCACGTTCACCCCGACCCCGAGGGTGTCGGTGCCACAAATGACTTTCAGCAAGCCACGCTGGGCGAGTTTCTCGACAAGGACGCGATACTTCGGCAGGAGCCCCGCATGATGGATGCCGATGCCGTGCCGGATCAGCTTCTGGATCTCCTTGCCGTAGGGACTGCGGAAATCCGCTCCCACCAGCGCCGCCGCGATCGCTTCCTTCTCCTCCTTAGAGCAGTAGTTGCGGCTCATCAAATTCTGCGCAGTCTCGGCACAGGAAAGCTGGGTGAAATGGACGAGATAGATCGGCGCACGCCCCTGGTTCACGAGTTCCTCGACCATCTCTTCGAGGGGAAGCTTATCGTTGTAGTCGAACTCGAGTGGCACGGGGCGTTGCGACGATTTCACGAGCACGGTTTCGGCTCCGGTGAGGCGGGTCAGTTCCTTCTCGAAAAACGAAGTGTCGCCGAGCGTGGCGGACATGAGGAGGAAGCGCGCCTTTGGCAAGGTCAGCAGCGGGATCTGCCAGGCGACGCCGCGCTCGGGGTCCGAGTAATAATGGAACTCGTCCATGATCACGTCGTCGATCGCGGCTCCCGCCCCCTCGCGGAGGGCGTGGTTCGCGAGGATCTCGGCGGTGCAGCAGATCACCGGAGCACCGGGATTCACCGTCGCATCGCCGGTGATCATGCCGACCCGTTCCGGACCGAAGACTTCGCAGAGGGCGAGAAATTTTTCGTTGGCGAGCGCTTTCACCGGGACGGTGTAATAGCTCCGGCGACCCTGACAAACCGCCCGAAACTGGACCGCGAGGGCAACGAGGGTTTTCCCCGAACCCGTCGGCGTGTTGAGGATGACATTGCGGTCGCCGTAGAGTTCGAGGATCGCGGTCTCCTGGTGCTCGTAGGGTTCAATGCCCGATTCGATCAGGTAGGAGAGAAAGGCATCGAGGACCGCATCGTTCGTGGCGGGTCCGTCGAGGCGGCTGGGATCGAGTGCGGGCATGGAACCGACAACGAGAGCACGGTCCGGACGCTTACCCAAGGGGAAATGAGATCCGCTAGTTTCCCAGGAAGGACGATCTCGGACCTGTCAGGGTTTCGAGCCGATCTCAAAACCACGGACCTTCTCCCGGCTCCGGCCACGGCAGATCGCGGAGTTGCTCCAAAGTGGCATCGTCGATCGGCAGATCCCAGGTCGCGTCGGCAGCCCCCGTCTTCCAGTCCTGCCGGGTCAAGTGAAGCGAGCTGCAGTCCCAGTGCACCGTGGCAAAGAGATGGATGTAGGCAGTTCCACTTCCGGACAGCTCCACGAACGGTGAACCCTGCCAGATCGGGTCTTCAGCTCCGCGATCCGCACCAGAAGCTCCACGAAGGCAGCGCCAGTTCTCGCGCATCTCCCTTTCGGGCGCGTGCTCATGGAGGAGATCATCGATGACATCGCAGGCGGATTTCATGCTGCCTTGGCGTGTCCACTCAGGCCTCAGGAAAATCCGGCAATGGCAATTCGAGCGGGATCCCACCTCAAATCCCGAAATGCCGAAGGAAACTCACATAGCGAGGCGCTCTCACTTGGCTTTCGCCGGGACATCCGATTTCGCTCAAGAGGCGGTCGATGAGACGTTGGTCCCGATCAGCGCCCGGAGAGGCAGTGCCGGAGACTTGCAGGAGCGAATCGAGCTCCTTGGAAAGGCGGAGAAGTTGCCGCTTGAGACGATCCACCACAGCACAGGTCCGCGCTCGCTTGAGCTTGGCCACCGTGGCTAGGATCTCGCGCTGCAAACCCTTCACCTCGCTCTGATCGTCGACAGGCGCCGTCGGCAGAATGAGCTGGAGGGTCGATTCTTTCTGGATGTTGTAGTCGGCAAGGGTGCGACCATCTTCCAGGACTTTGCCCGCAAAGATGAGAGTCTGTTGATCCGGCGTGATGCCCTCCTTGTCCTGGATCTTGTGCTTGACCGCCTCGACCGTGTCATTGGGCTCGACTTCGAGAGCGATCGTCTTGCCCGAAGGAGTCTTGACGAAGATCTGCATCGCCTCTGCGCTGGTGGACCCCATCCAAGTGAAGCAGAAGAAGGCTCCGATGAGAAGAAGGGTACGGGAAGGGAATCGGGCGAAACGGATCATGGAGTGCGAATTTAATCCCGATGAGGGCTTTTTCATGCGAAGAAATCCCGATCTCCCCGGTCACAGTCCCCTCTGTGTCGAAATTGGCACCGAAGTTCGATCACCCACGGGGAGGTCTGGCTTGAATCCCACTGGTCATTGCCTAGCGTGACGAATTTGCCTCCCGGCCTCAGATACCGATGAACTTCGCCTCCATCTTCAAGAACGAACCCACCCGTCAAAACTTCTCCGCCGGGGAAATCCTCGTTCGCCAGGGCGAGGCCAACGACAAGATGTTCATCATTCTCGCCGGCGTGCTCGAGGTGCGGGTCGGAGGAAAGGCGGTTGCCACCCTGAAGGAAGGCGATCTTTTCGGCGAGCTGTCGATGATCGACAAGGAGCCCGCGAGCGGCGACATCGTCGCCATGACCGATGGCGAATTCGTGACCCTGGACGAGCGGCGGTTCCTCGTCGTTTCGCAACAGAATCCCTTTTTCACGATGGGTATCCTCCGCGTCGTCACCGCGAAGTTGCGCGCAATGAATCAGAGCGTCGCGGGAGCGTAACGGATCTTCGGGATCGCTTCGAGGAGGTGCTTGGTCACCTCACTCCGCGGATTCTCGAAGAGCGCTTCTGCCTCGCCCACTTCGACGATCTTGCCACCGGCCATCACCGCGATCCGATCGGCGATGTAGCGCACCACGGAAAGGTCGTGCGAGATGAAGATCATGGTCAGGCCGAGTTCCTCACGTAGTTTCAGGAGCAGGTTGAGAATCTGCGATTGAATGGAGACATCGAGGGCCGAGACCGGCTCGTCGGCGAGGATCAGTTTCGGCTCCGGCCCGAGGGCCCGGGCGATCGCGATGCGCTGGCGTTGCCCGCCGGAAAATTCGTGCGGATACTTCCGGATGAAACGCCCGTCGAGCCCGACGCGCGACATCAGCGAGGCCACGGCGGATTCGAGGGCGGAACGATCCCGCTTCAGGTCCGGATGACGTGTCAGGATGGCCTCGGCAAGGGTGCTGAAGACGGTCATGCGCGGATTCAGCGAGGCATAGGGATCTTGGAAGATCATCTGGAAGTCGCGACGGCGTTTCCGAATCCCGGAAGGCGGCAGATCGGCGAGCCGCTCGCCCTCGAGCACGACGCTGCCCGAAGTCGGCGCGAGCAGCTGCATGACGAGCTTCGAGAGGGTCGACTTGCCGCAACCACTTTCACCAACGAGCCCGAGGATCTCTCCCTTTTCAATCGAGAGCGAGACGCCGTCGACCGCCTTTACGATCGACTTTTTCGCGACCGGCCATCCCTCTCGGCGGACGAAATGACGGGTCAGATGTTCGAGTTCGAGGTAGGACATGGCACGTCGGGACCTGTCAGTCTCGACCCACCGTCCGGTCTGGGCAACGGCGAAATTTCTTCCACTCTCGTGTTAAAGGATGGGGAGCGTTTTCTCTTCACACCGCGACAGGTTGACAGATCACTTCCCGAATATTATAATTTCCATAATATTCTGTTTTGCCTGAATGTCGCTTTTTCTAAAATGGCTCGGGACCAGTCTCCTCTGTGCCTTGCCCTTTTGGGTGGTGATCGATGTCGCCTCGCCGACCGACTCATCCCCAGGGGTCTCCGAAATCGCGCCCCTTTCGCGCGTGGAGGAGCGGCTGGGAGCCTTCGCCAGTGCCACCAAGCGACTGTTCACGGCCCAGGTCTCCCAGAACTCCATCGGAGATTCCTTCCTGGCGAGTGATCCGGCCCACCTCGCGGCGCGCGACCGCTACTTGAAGACCATCTTCTCGCGGCAGGGTTCTCATCACCTCTACGAACTCACCGGGGGGACAAGGCCGGCCTATTACGAAATCAAGGGCCTCACCTTGATCGGTCCGCGGGCCCAGCCCATCGACGGGGCTGCGAAGCTCCTCGGCATCAATGCCTCGCTCGTCTACCGCTACCGGGCGGAGGCCCATCGGAAGCTGGAGAAGGGCACCGAAGCTTCCTCGTGGACTCAAGGCCTTCCGCCCGGTCTTGAGGGCTTCACCGTCGTCCGGCAAGGCTGGGACTGGAACGTGCAAGAGGGTCCGGTCCGCGACCTGAGAGGGTGAGGTCCGCGGAGCGCTGAGACTCCTCAACCCGCAAGACAGCCTGGGCAATCCTGCACCCAATGGGCTGCTTCCAGTTCGACAAGCGATGGACGTGCCACGGCATGGGCGGGCCCTCCCTCGCGTGACTCACAACGCGGGGCAAAGGCGCAACCCGAAACACCTCTCGCGAGATTCGGCGGCAGGCCGGGGATGGTGTAGAGCGTCGCGCCCTTCTTCTGCATCGCCGGGATGGAGCGCTGCAAGGCGCGGGTGTAGGCGTGGCGCGGCTTCTCGAAGAGCGTCGCGACCGGGGCGCGCTCGACGAAACGACCGGCATACATGACGTTGACGTAGTCGCAGACCTCGGAGACGACGGCGAGGTCGTGGGTGATGAAAATGACCGCGGTGCCGAGTTCCTCCTGCCTTGTCTTGATGAGGTCGAGGACCTGGCGCTGGATCGTCACATCGAGCGCGGTGGTGGGCTCATCCGCGATGAGAATCTCGGGCCGGGTGATCAAGGCCATCGCGATCATGACCCGCTGGCGCATGCCACCGGAAAATTCGTGCGGGTAGGAATGGATGCGGCTCGCGGGATCGGGGATGCCGACGGCGGTGAGTTCTTCGATGGCGCGGGCGAGGGCTTCCTGTTTCGAAATGCCGCCCTGCAGCAAGAGGGGCTCCATGAGCTGCGTCGAGATCCGCAGGTAGGGATTCAGGGAGGTCATCGGATCCTGGAAGATGAATCCGATGCGGCTGCCGCGGATTTTTCTCAACTCGGGCTCGGAGAGTTGCAACAGATCGATCCCACCGAAACGGGCGGTGCCGCCCTCGATGCGTCCGGGAGGCATGGGGATGAGTCCGAGCAAGGAATAACACGCGACCGACTTCCCCGATCCCGATTCCCCGACGATGCCGATGGTTTGCCCGGCCTCCACGTCGAAGGAAATGCCATCCACAGCCCGGACGATCCCGTCGCGGGTGTGGAAGCTGGTTTTCAAATCGCGGACTTCGAGGAGGGGCATGGGGTCACGGAGCGGGAGTCGCGGGGGCTGCTGGACTGGGTGAGGCTGGCGCGGCGGGGGTGCTTGGCGCAGGCGTCGTTGTTGCCGGAGCTTCGCCTGCGGCAGCGGCGGCCTTGGCGGCTTCCTGCTCGGCTTTTTTCTTGGCGATGAAATCGTCCCATCGATGGAGCGAATACCCTTCCCCGAGCCCGCCGATGTCGGCGAGGAGAGCCGAACATTTCTGATGCCAGGCCTCGAGATTCGGCGGCCCCTTTTTCTCATCGGCGCTGCCGGGGAAGATCAGGTAGGTGACGGTGAGGTCGCTCACGGGACGATTGTAAGGCGAGGCCTTGGGATTGATCTGGCGGGCGACGCGCAGGGACGCTTCGCCGAATTTCCAACTCGGTCCGGCGTCGCCGGCGATGGCGGGATAGAGTTGGTCGTTGTAAACGACGACCGCATAGTCGCCGATCGCAGGTCCGAATTCGTTCTCCTCGCGCCGACCGAGGAGGGAGAGCGGGATGACGATGAAAGGATCGGCCTCGGCGATGAGATAGCTGCGCGCCTTCAGATCGGCGACACGCGGCTTGTATTCCCCGATCTGGCCGCGGAGAAAACGATTGCGCTCGACGGTCAATCCGGGAAGGGCGAACTCTTTCTCGTATTCCTTCAGCTTGGCCTCCCAGCGCGAGAGGAGCGGATTGGGCGTGCTCGTCTGCTTCGGCCATCCGTAGCTGGTGAAGGGCTGGTAAAACTGTGACATCGAGATGTAATCATCGAGCTCGGGCCAACGATCGCCGTCGGAGCCATCGGAGACCACGTCCATCTCGCCCTGGGCGAGGAGCAGCATTCTCCCCGTCCCGGGGTGTTTCACCTGCAGGATCGTTTCGAGATCATAGAGGTTGTGGCGCGAGAGGAGTTCGTCGATGCGCGTCACGTTCTGCTGGATGCGCTCGGTCTTGAGGCTGTAGAGATGATGGTAGAAGGGCGAGACTTCCGCGGCATCGACGATCTTGCCGAAGTCCTTCAGCATTTTCGGCAGGTGCGCGTTGATCGCGGTGAGTTCGGCGGCCGATTCGTTCGGCTTCGGCACGGTGAGCTTCACCTTCATTTCGATTTCGTAGCTCGCATTGCGCTCACGTTCCTTCACGGCGGTATCGCCCTGGGTCGTGACCATTTCCGTCTTCACCGGGATGTCGCTCCAGAGCTTCGCGACATCGACCTTTTTCCAATCGACGTAGCCCGAAGGCATCGGCGGCTTCACCTCGACGATCTTCTCGACGATCTTTTCCACGGGCACCTGGACAACTTTCTCGACCTCGACGATGCGCTCGCGCGCAGGTTCATCCGCCGGACGCACCTGTGCGGGAGCATCTCCGCTCCGGGTCGTGCCGCCCAGCCATGAGATCATCGCCCGTTTCAAGGCCGGTCCGTTCCCGGAGAATTTCACCACGGCGAGGGCCACCGCGAGAGCGAGCCCGCCGAGCAGGACCATCCACGCGAAGTGGGTCAAAAAGCCGCGACCGGAGCGCTTGCGGGGCGATCGTCTTCCCGGCCCGGGTTTCGGCACGTCGAAAAACTCTTCCTTGTCGTTCATCACTTCGAGGCTAGATCATCGCAGGGAACCGCGCCCCGGACAAGTGGAATGCGCGAACCCCCGATTCCCTTCCCTGTCATGATCATCCAAGCCCGCGACGCCCAGAGCCCATTTACCACGGCCGATGGATCCACGATCCGCAGCCTCCTCGACCACACCAACGCCCCGGTGGAGAACCAGAGTCTCGCCGAAGCGAGCTTGCCGCCGGGCGGAGCGACCCAAAGACACTACCACCGGATCAGCGAGGAATTCTATTACATCCTCGAAGGCCGCGGCACGATGGAAATCAACGGCGAAGCGCGCGAGGTCGGCCCGGGAGATGCCATCCTCATCCCCGCGGGTGCCTGGCATCAAATTCGCTCCCAAACGGAAGGCGACAGCCTGCGCTTTCTGTGTTGCTGTGCTCCACCCTACGCGCACGATGACACGTATTTCTCGTAGAATTCCCGAAAGGCTCGCCTAAAGTGCGCGTCTCATCGGACTCCATTCCTCTCCTTATGAACCGATTCTTCCTTCCTTCCTTTCTCGCCGCGCTCTCCTTTTCGATGTCCGGCTGCACCAGCGGTGACAAATTCTCGATGGGCGGCGTGCCCGGCTGGATCGCCGACGGCGCCAGGCTCGAGAGCGAACCCGCCCCCCGCCGTCCGGACAATGCCCTCATTGCCCATGATGACGAATCCGGTCCGGTTCATTTCGAGCTCATCACCGATCGGCGCAGCTACAAGGCGCCTCCGGTGAAAAAGACGACCAAGGTCACCACCTCCGATCCCCTTGAGCGTGGTCGCGACGCCCGCATCCGCCGGCTCGTGCGCTGAGCGAGGCCCCTTGCTACCCTTCCGCTCTTCGGGCCATGTCGACCTTCTCCTCGTTCCGGACCCGCATCCCGGTACGGCCGGACGACATCGACATGAATCGCCATGTCCACAATTCGAAGTATTCCGACTACGTCCTCGCGGCCCGCTACGACCAGATGGAGCGTTGTTACGGCATGGCCATGGACTCCTTCCTCGAGCGCGGCCTGAGCTGGGTCGTGCGCGCCTCTTACATCGAGCACAAGCGCCCGCTCCGCCTCGGCGACATCGCCGAAGTCGAGACCCGTATCGCCGGGATCGAAAAACACGGAGTGAAGGTCGAGTTCGAGATCCTCAAGGAAGCCGACGGCAAGACCGTCGCCCGCGGCTGGTTCGATTACACCCTCGTCTGTGTCGCGAAAGGAAGGCCGCAGGTCATCCCCGAGGACGTCGTCGCGATTTATTCCATCTGATTTTCCTGACATCACCACCATGACCCGTGAAGAAGCGATCGAGAAAATCGAAGGTGCCTGCAAGGTGATCGCCCTCGAGATGATGAAGGTCACGCCCGCCGCCCGCTCTCTCGGCGACGAGGAGACCACCGCCGACGTCGTCAAGGCCGCCTACCAACTCACCATCGAGCTCGAGGTGATCAAGAAGAAGCTGATCAAGCTGAAGGGACGCGACGACTCGGCCTTGCTTTGATGCGCCCCACGGTCGCGCCATTCACGAGCTTTAGGATGACTTCCCGGGAAAGAATTTGGACACCAGCGCCTGTGACGGTGCCGGAGTGACCAGGCTCACGAGGATCATCCAGCGGCATCACCTTCTGCGCGGCCCCCTCGCTCGCCCGGACCCTCAAGGGTCGCTTTCCGCGAAATCTCAACGGGGCACCGGCTTTGCTCGGCACGCAGAACACTTCTCTCCGGCGCGACCTCGAAAAGTGGTTCCGCAGCGAAGGGATCGAACCCCGCATCGTCGGTGAATTCGAAGACGGCGCGCTGGCCAAGATCGTCGCCACCGAGTGGATTGGCTTCATCCACGTCCCCAGCGTGGTGGCCTCCGAGGCGGTCGAGCGATACGGTTTCAGCATCCTCGGGCGGACGAAGAAATGCGAGATGCAATTCTACGCCACCACCGCGGAGCGACGCGTCGATCACCCGGCGGTCCGCGCGATTACGGAACGGAAGAGGAAATAGGCGGCCTTCTCGGTTTGAGAAACAAGAATCGTTTGGCTTCTTTGCCAACACCCTCTCGGTTGACCACCGGTTCTTGGGCCGCCTGTCGCCGCCAAGGCGTCGTCCGTTTGAGCCCCGGCCGGGCCCCCGACGCTTCCTGATCGCGTCGTTGCATTGTGCCCCGAATCCTGTAAATGCGGATATTGAAACTCCCCTACCTTCCCGTCACACCGGGCGGGGAGATTTTCTTTCGACCGCCATGACCCCGACTCTTCGATTCCATCGTCACTTCGCCTTTTGGTTTTCCCTCCCGGCACTCCTTGTCGGCTTTTCGCAGGGCCAGACGCCTGCTCCGGCACCCAAGCCAAAACCGGCACCGCCCGCCATCGTCGATCATCTCGGGATCAAGCTGATCCCCCAGCCCGGCGTCGAAATCCCCGCAGCGGACCGCACTGAGTTGGAAGCCGGTGTCACCGCGCTCGGAAGCGAGATCGAGACCCTGCGTGCCGATCTCTCGGGCAAGCCGGAATTGCTCGCGCTGCTCCCCGATGTGATGATCTTCCACAAGTCGGTCGATTGGGCACTGCGCTACAACGAGTTCTTCAACGTGAAGCAGGTCGCGAACGCGAAACAGCAGCTTGAGCTTGGCAAACAGCGGGCGAAAGAGCTGCGCGAGGGCAAACCCTCGTGGCTCACCGCCACCGGACTCGTCCCGCGGGGTTATCTCTCGAAGATCGATGGGTCGGTGCAGCCCTACGGGATGGTCATTCCCGAAGACTGGAAGTCGGGTGAGACCACCCCGCGCCGACTCGACTTCTGGTGCCATGGCCGCGGCGAGACCCTCAGCGAACTCGACTTCCTCAATCAACGCCTCACCAACAAAGGCGAATTCACCCCCGCCGGAGCGTTCACCCTTCATCTCTACGGGCGCTACTGCAACGCCAACAAGTTCGCCGGCGAGATCGATCTCTTCGAGGCCTTCGCCCATGCAAGGCAGCATTACCCGATCGATCCTGACAAGCTCGTCATCCGCGGATTCTCCATGGGCGGGGCCGCGGTGTGGCAATTCGGCGCGCACTTTTCCCACATGTGGGCCGCGGTCCAGCCGGGAGCGGGTTTCGCCGAAACACGCGAGTTCAACAAAGTTTACGCCGACGGTAAGGTGCCGCCAACCGCCTGGGAGGAGATCCTCTACCGCTGGTATGACGCGACCGATTCCGTCGTGAATCTTGAAAACACCACGACGATCGCCTACTCGGGCGAGATCGACGGACAGAAACAGGCCGCCGACATCATGATCCGCTACGCCCGCAAGGAGAACGGAAACGCCAATCCCCCCGCAGCCGAGCTGAACAAGGTGAATCCCGGTGACGGCTCGCCGAAGGCCTCCGAAGCCAAGGTCGCCGGCACCGCTCCGGAACTCGCCTTTTACCACGTCATCGGACCACAAACTCCCCACAAGATCCTCCCCGAGGCCAAACCGGAGGTGGAATCGCTCATCAGCGAAGCCCTTGCCAAACGCGATCCCCATCCGAAACGGGTTCGCTTCGTCACCTACTCTCTCGTTTATCCCGAGATGGCCTGGGTGCGGGTCGAGGGCATGAAGAAGCAATGGGAGCGCGCCGAGATCACCGCCGAAGTCCAGGGCGACAAGATCGTCGCCACGACGAAGAACCTCAGCGCGGTGAGCTTTTCTCCCGCAGCCGCGGTGAAGGCGGTCGTCCTCGACGGACAGAGTTTGCCGGGTAGTGATGATCTTGTCTTCCATCAAGCGAACAACCAATGGATCGCCGGTGCCCCGACCCAAGAGGGTTTGGTGAAGCGCCCGACCCTCAGTGGTCCGGTCGATCACGCCTTCATGTCCTCGTTCCTCTTCGTCCGGCCGACCGGAGCCCCCCTCCACGAAAAGACCGGCACCTGGGCCAAGGGCGAATTCGATCACGCCGTCGGCTTCTGGCGCAAAGTCTTCCGTGGCGAGGCACCGGTGAAGGACGATTCCGCCCTCACCGACGCGGACATCGCGGATTCGAATCTCATCCTCTGGGGCGATCCCTCGTCAAACGCGGTCCTCGCGAAGATCCTGGCAAAACTGCCTCTGACCTGGGACGCGGCCAAGCTCGTCTTCGCCGGAAAGGACTACGACAGCGCTGGCACCATGCCCGTCCTCATCTTCCCGAACCCGCTCAATCCTGAAAAATATGTCGTCCTCAACACCGGCCCCACCTTCCGCGAGGACGCGCTTCTCAACAATTCCCAGCAGATCCCCAAGCTGCCCGACTGGTCTATCATCGACGTGAACACTACCCCCGACGGCAAATGGCCCGGCAAGGTGCTCGCGGCGGGATTCTTTGATGAGGCCTGGGGCGTGAAGTGATTGAGGCGGTTCAAGTTTTCATCCTAAGTTTCGCGCTCCCGGTCCGTTTCAACTCGAAGCCGCCGGGGACCGCTCGAAGTCATCGGCTGTTTTTTGTGCATAAGGAACCATTTCGGGAGTCAATACCTTCAACTACGGGGAAAATTTTAAAATTCTTTCCTTTTAATTGAAAAAATTTTGTAAAACCTTACTTTCTCTCCCGGAACCCATGAAACAGACGCGCCTCTCCCGCTTTCTTTTGCTACTCGCCTCCCTCCTCTCGCTGGGGACCGGGTCGGTGATGGCCTTCTCCACCGTGGTGATCGACCCGGGTCACGGCGGGGCCGATCTTGGAGCAGCCGACTCCTACGTTTACGAGAAACACATCAACCTCGATGTCGCCCGTCGTCTCGAGCGCAGCCTGAAAGAGGCCGGCTTCAAAACGATCATGACCCGGTCGCGGGACGAGTTCATCGCCCTGTCCGAGCGCTCCTCGATCGCCAACCGCCAACGCAACGCGATTTTCGTCAGCGTGCACTTCAACTCGAGCTATCGCACCGCCGCCCTCGGGATCGAAACCTTCTACCGCTCCTCGAATTCCGAAAAGCTGGCTCAGGCCGTGCAACGGGAACTGATCAAGAACACCCGGGCGACCGATCGCGGGGTGAAGACGGCGAACTTCGCGGTATTGCGCGAGACCAAACATCCCTCCGTGCTCGTCGAGGGTGGTTTCGTCAGCAACAAGGAGGAGCGTAGCGCGATGTGCGACCCCATCTACCGCCAGGTCGTGGCCGACAGCATCGCCCGTGCGGTGGTGCAGTTCAGCCGCTGACGTGGCGTCCTTCAAGCCACTCCGGACATGCTCGTGACCTGCTCAGAGATGTCCGCTGCGGAGCGGGTCTTTTTCTCCGGCGACCGCTCTCCGGAACCCTGGATGGATGAAGCAGGCCGGCTCTGCGCCGTTGCCATCCTCGATTTCTTTCCCACTGCGGCAAGGGCCAGGGTCTTTTGCGGGCGCGGTAACAACGGCGGGGACGCGCTCGTCGTGGCCCGCTGGTTGAAACGAGAAGGATGGTGGGTCGACGTGATTCTTTCCGACGGCGCTGAGGGGCTCTCTCCACTGGCCCGGAAAAAATTTGCTGAATGGGAAGAAGAACCGCTCCCCTCCCGATCCTGCGTCGGTGTCGAAGGCCGGCCTCTGGTGCTCGTCGATGGTCTCGTCGGGATCGGTGCGAAGGGCGAACTGCGCGGCACGATCCGGGATCTCGCGGCGGCGATGAATGCGGCGCGCCGGAAGGAATCCGGCACCACTTTCGCGATCGACCTGCCTTCCGGCTTCGACGCCGACCTTGGGGTGGCTGGACCCGACGCTGTCGTCGCGGATGTGACGCTCGCAATCACGGCAGCAAAGACTGGCTTCGTGGCGGACGGTGCCGAAAACACGGTCGGACGGATCATCGAAATCCCGCTCGAGATTCCCCTCACCTCCGGAGACGCGTCGAGGAGGTGTCTCTTCCCCTCGAATTTGCGTCCGCGCTTCCCCCGGCGCGACTTCGACACCCACAAGGGCAACGCTGGCCGGGCCGTGATCGTGGCCGGGTCGAAAGGACTCACGGGAGCCGCGGTGCTTTCCGCTCTCGGCGCTTCGCACGGCGGGGCCGGGCTTGTGACGATCTGTGTGCCCGACGAGATCTACGGCATCGTCGCAGCCAAGGCGCCGCCCGAAGTAATGGTGCGGCCCTATCGCGACGGGGCGGAGGTGCGCGATCTGACAGCGGACGTGTTCGTCGTTGGTCCCGGCTTGGGATCGTCGCTGGTGGAGGGGATCGAAGCCCTTCTGATCGAAGAAACCCGGCCCGTCGTGATCGATGCGGATGCGCTGAATTTTCTCGCGCGTCGTCCTGGCGGGATGACTGCCTTCGCCGGACCCCGCCTCCTCACGCCGCACCCGGGCGAAATGGCCCGTCTCACCGGCGGGCCGACCGGTGAGGGACGCGCCGCGCTGGCGGGACGCTTCGCCGCCGAGCACGGAATCACCCTGCTGCTGAAAGGGGCGCGCACCGTCATCACCACTCCGGGACGTGCTCTCGAGTTCAACACCACGGGACATCCGGGAATGGCTTCGGGTGGAATGGGCGATGTCCTCACCGGTCTCTGCGCCGCGCTCATCGGCCAAGGACTCGATCCACACGACGCGGCCTGTCTTGGCAGTTGGCTGCTCGGCCGGGCGGCGGAGTTGGCGAGGCGCGACCTTGGGGTAGCTGCGGAGTCAATCACGGCACCGCTGGTGGCGGATCGAATCGGGGCGGCGCTGCTGGCGCTTCAGACGCCGGGGACCCCCTGACTTTGGGCGGATCGGGCGCAAGCCACGAGAAGGGCGCCCAGGGAAGATTGCGCAGAAGAGTAAAGGCCGCCAGACTTCCCACCGCAACGAGCGTGTAGGAATGCCTCCATTTCAATTTGGATACCCTTGTCCGCACGGGCCTTATCCAAAACCACCAAGTTTGCCAGGCAGCAAATGCGAGGAAAGGCAGGGCAATCACTGTGTAGGCGTTCTGGCGTAGTGCCTCGATGGGATCACCATGCATCAACGCGTGAGCCGCCCGGGTGTTTCCGCAGCCTGGGCAATAAAGCCCTGTCGCATCGTGAAAGAAACAGCGTGGCAGATATGGGGAAGGATTCGTGAGATCCGACCCCCTGAGCCATAAGGCAAGAACTCCAAACACGGAGACCGCAAGGATCGTTGCGATCCAGCGGCCCCGGGATTGAAGATTCATTGATACGACTGGCTCGCCGAATTGATGCCTACGAGGATCTGCAATCCGAAGACAAGAAGGTTGGTGATCAAACCCACGATCAGGGCGACGATGCACCACATTTTCGCCTTTTTCGACGCCTCGAGTGCACCAGCATAATCACCGGCCAGGTAGGCGGGCTTGACCTTGGTGCTGAAAACAATCGCCGGAATTCCGAAGGGAATACAGCAGAGCACGGTCACCACGATGGCTTGCCAAAGGTAGGTCGGAGGCTCGCCCGTGCCGGAGGGAGCCGCCCCAAGAGGCGAAGCAGCCATCGGGGCCGCAGCCGCCAGATACGGCGATGCGTTCGAAATCGGCGGAGGGGAATCAAAAGAGGCCGGTGCAGGCGCTGCCGCGGGTGCAGATGCCACCGAGGCAAAAGCTTCGACCTTCCCGATCGCGGTCCACTCGGTCATTGTCTCGTTCCAGACGAGATCGAAGGGCTTCACCGTCCCGTTGCGGAAGAGTTCGGCGAGTTGATCCTGGGAGACGGGGCCGGCTTGTTGACCGTTGTTCGAGTAGTACCATTCCATGCTGTAGTCGGGTTAGCGGTTTTCGTCCGAAAGCGGGTCTGTCACGGGACGCCGCACGCGGTCGAGGATGGACTCCTGCGCCTGGTGCATCGCTGTCCGGTCCGGTTCCCGGAGATCGGTATGCCCATTGAGATGGAGCAATCCATGGATGATGTAAAGCAAAGTCTCATCCGCGGGCGTATTTCCGTGCCCCGGTCCCTCGCGCCGGGCGGTATCGACACTCACAAGAATCTCTCCGTGATGAAAGGTGATGACGTCGGTCGGTGTCGGGTCATCCATAAATTCGCCGTGGACCCGGGCGATGGTCTCGTCATCAACGAGGCTGACCTCCACCTCCGTCAACTCCGGCAAGACCGGCTCCTCGCCGCCTCGCGAATCCAGACAAAAGGGCAGAGCGGCAAGGACTTTGGAGGCGAGCAGATCGAGGGCGATCCCCGCGCAATCGGCATGGGGAAAGATCTCAACCTCGGGCGCACCGGCATGGCTCATGATCCCGCCGATCCGTTTTCCGACCCCGCTTTGCCAACCGCCGTCCCCGGCGGGATCAGCTTGCGAGTCTTGGACTTCGGTTTGCCGGACTTCTCGGCGTCATCGAGCTTCGGATACTCGATGCGGCTGTGCATCATCGAACGCAGCGTCGTGGCAAAGCTGTTCTTGATCGTGGCAAGGTCGGCGAGGGTGAGCGCGGCATCATCGAGCTGCCCGTCGTTGAGGCGATCCTTGAAAATGTCGTCGATGAGTTCGTCGATCTTTTTCGGCGTCGGCTTTTGCAGGCTGCGCGAGGCGCTCTCGACCGAGTCGGCCAGGCTGATGATGGCGCTCTCGCGGGTGCGCGGCTTCGGTCCCGGATAACGGAAGCTCTCCTCCTTCACATCGGGAATGTCGTCCTCGTGCGCCTTGCCCTCGGCGACCTGTCGCTGCACCTCCTCGCGCTGCTTGAGGGCGCGATGGTAGAAGAACCGGATCAGGGAGGTGCCGTGGTGCTCCATGATCACATTCACGATTTCCTCGTTCATCTTGTGTTTGATGGCGAGGTCGACGCCGTCCTTCACGTGGGCGATCACGACGAGGGCGCTCATGTTTGGGGTGAGGTCATCGTGGGGATTGTGCCCGTCGCCGATGTTTTCGATGAAGTAGGAGGGCTTCTTCATCTTCCCGATGTCGTGGAAATAGGAACAGACTCGGCACATCACCGCGCTCGCCCCGATCGCCTCGGCCGCGGTCTCGGCGAGGGTCGCGACGACGAGGCTGTGGTGATAGGTGCCGGGCGCTTCGATCGTCATCTGCCGCAGGAGCGGGTGATTCAAGTCAGCCAGCTCGATCCAGGACACGTCCGTGGTAATACGAAAAGTCGCCTCGATCAGCGGGAGGAGCCCGCTCACGAGCACGGCGGTGACGCTGGAGACGAGCACTGCGGAGAGCACTTGCTTGGCCACCATTTCCCACTGGGAGAAATCGGCGGACCACGCCGGCCACTGGATCTGCCCGAGGGTCGTGGCGAGGAGGACGCAGGCGATCCCCGAATAAGCGCCGGCCATGACGAGACGGCTGCGGCGGCGGACGTTGTTGGTCAGATAGATCGCGACGAATCCGCAGATCATCGAAAAGATGATGAAATGGAAGGCTTCCTCTTTCGCCACCGCCATCCCGCCGAGGAGGCTCGAGTAGACAACGGCGAAGGTACCATGGCGGCGTCCCACGAGCAGGGAGACGACAATGGGAGCAAAGATGTAAGGCTCCACGAGAAATCGAAAGCCTCCCTCGGGAGCGAACTTCATCGCGACGACCCCGCTCAGCTTCACCAGCATCAACTGGGCGAGAATGACGAGCAGGATGAGCGAAATGCGCGAATTCTGCCGGAAAGTCTGTGGCAAGCTGACGTGCCAGTGAACCACGAGAGTCGCGGAGATGACCGTGACAACGACGGCGGTGCGGAAGGGATTTCCTGCGAAGATCGAATCGGCACTGGCCGAGGCGATGATCCAGACGGAGACGAAGAGGGCAAAGACCGCAAACAGCACACCGCTCACCTGCCAGCCCGAGCGTAGCATCTCGGTCCAGGCGGTGTCGCTGAGCTTGCGTCGCTTCTGGCCGCTGGAAAATCCACGGCTTTGGAGACGCTTCTGGGAAAGAAAATGGAACATCGGCGGTCTGTCTGCGCCTGATCCCCGCGGCGGTGCGGGGAAACCGGTTTCGTGCCGCTATTCTCCGCCACTTCCTCCGGGACACAAGCGGAATCACAGGCACAAAATGTTCAAACGATCAGCATGCAATCCCCGTAGCTGAAGAACCGGTAGCGCTCGCGGACGGCTTCGTGATAGGCCTCGAGGATGAGTTCACGTCCCGCCAGTGCGCTGACGAGCATGAGCAGGGTTGATTTCGGCAGGTGGAAATTCGTGAGGAGGGCATCGACCGCCCGGAAGGAGTACGGCGGATGGATGAAAATGTCCGTCTCCCCCTCCCCGGCCTGAAGTTCTCCGCCGCGGGCACGGGTCTCGAGCACCCGGACCACGGTAGTGCCGATGGCGATGGTGCGGCGGCTCGCCCGGATCGCCTCGACCGTGGCGGGACTTAATTCGTAGCGCTCGGCGTGCATGCGGTGGCCGTCGAGAGTCTCGCTCGAGACAGGACGAAAGGTACCGATCCCGACGTGCAGCGTCACAAAGACGTGGGGCAGGCCCGCGAGGGTCTCCTTTGAGAAATGCAGTCCCGCGGTGGGCGCGGCGATCGCGCCCGCCGTTCGCGCGAAGACCGTCTGATAACGCTCGCGATCGTCCGCCGCATCGGGCCGGCGGATGTAGGGAGGCAGGGCGAGGTGGCCATGGCGCTCCTCGTCGGGTGCCCGGTCAAAGGCGATGATCCGCTCTCCGCCTTCCTCACAGACCGACAAAACCGTTCCTTTGCACCCGCCGATGACGACGGTATTCCCCGGCCGGAACCGCTTCCCCGGACGCACGAGACATTTCCAGGTGCGCTCGTCGAAGGCTTCGACCCGGAGGATCTCCGAGCGTCCGTCGTCTGAAAAATAACGCGCCGCGACGACGCGGGTGTCATTCAGCACGAGCAGATCATCCGCGCCGACAAATTCAGGAAAGTCGGCGAAGGAGCGGTGCGAGATCGTTCCCACGGCCCGGTCGACCACCATCATGCGCGACTCACCCCGCCGTTCCGGCGGGTGCTGGGCGATGAGCTCGTCGGGGAGCTCGTAGTCGTAGTCGCTGGTCTGCATGGGGACGGGAAGAGTCCCGCAGAATCCCGCTTTCCTCAAAAGGAAAAGTCGTTCTCGCGGCAGCGGGCCAGGGTCATCACCGCGAAGGCCGTCCCATAGGGCTGGTGGTAGGTGTAGAAGGGAAAATCCCACCACGATCCGTCAGCTTCCTGCTTCGGCACGATGAGATCGGCGACGAGCTTGCGGTATTCCGGTTGCTCCCCGGCGGGTAGGAGCGAGACACAGCGGGCCGCATAGTAGTGGCCGTAGTAATAAAAATATCCCGCCACCTGAAACCACGCCTCATGGGGAACGGGACGCTTTCGCCCGATGTCGAGCCAACCGTTGCGATCGCGCAGACGGATGAGCCATTCCTTCATGATGGCATCGGTCACGGTCTCGTCGCCCCAGATGCGCAGGGCGTGATTGCAGGCCTGGCTGCGGCCCAGGCTGCCACCGGGCCGGTTGATGCCGCGCATCGGCATGTCGTCGAGATATTCGCCGTAGAGATAGCTGTGGTCCGACTTCCGCTGGCGGTTGATCGAGTCGATCGCACGATCCACCATGGGCCGCGGCAGGATCGCTCCTGGCACCTCGGAAACCTCGCGGAAGGCGATGAGGCAGGTCGCGGTGGTGAAGCTGATGGAATCCGAAGAAGGTCTCGCCGTACCGACACGGAAATCGTAGTAGCCCCAACCTCCGTCGACCGACTCGTAACGTCCCAATAGATCGATCTGGCCGTTGATCAATTCGATGTATCGTTTCCGTTTCGCCTCATCGTCGGTGCGCTCGTAAAGATCGACCAGGGCCTGAATGCCGTAGGCGTGGGTCCAGACATTGTAGATCGCGTCGGCGGTAGCGCGTCGGATCTTCGGAAGATGCTCGATGAGGTAGACCGCACCCTTTTCGAGGGCGGCGCGTGGCGGCCCCGGCTTCTCGGCGAGTCCGGAGTCGTGCAGAGCCGATACCGCCATCGCGGTAACGGCGGCGCGGAAAGCATCGTGGGCACCCGGAACCGGGGCGTAGATGTTCAGCCCCTTTGTGTCGCGGGCCGAGCCCCAACTGCCGTTTTCGTTCTGATCGGCGACGAGAAACTCAACGCCCCGCGCGATGGCACGATCAATGCCCTCGTCGGCGAAGACGTTGGCGGCGACAATGAATGACGCCGTGAAAAGAAGATACCGGAGGGCGGAGATCATCCCTTCTTCGCCGGAGCGGACGTAGCCTCGGGTTTCGCTTCCTTCCCGGCGTCATCCTTCTTGACCTCGGGCAGGCGTACGACTGCCCCGGCTTTGAGACCTTCGAGGATCTCGACGCGATCGCCGTCGGTCCGACCGGTCTTCACGGTCACCGTTTTTCCATCGGCGAGGGTCACGAGTTCGCGCTCGCCTTCTTTCTTCACCGCCGCCTTTGGCACGCTTAGGGCATCGGCCTTTTCGTAAACCACAAGCTCCGCATCGGCCGACATGCCCGGGAGCAATGCAGGGGCTTCCTTCGGTGTTTTCAGGGAGAGAACGGCATCAAAGCTTTTGTCGGCGTAAGGCACGTAGAGAATGGATTCGAGAGTCGCTCCAAATTTGACGTCCGGCTTCCACTTCGCCTGACAAACACCCTTCTGTCCCTCGGCGAGATCCGCGAGTTGTTCTTCGGTCAGGGAGAGCAGCACACGCACCTTCGAGGGGTCGACGACCGTCATCACGATCTCGCGCATCGAGAGTTTGCCACCCGGAATGAGCTTGCGATCAACGATCGAGGCCGTCGTCCACTTGGCGCGCTGGCTCATGCCGTAGTAGACGATCCCATCGTGCGGAGCGGTGACGCGCATCGCCGCGAGATCCTCTTCGTGTTCGGTGAGGGCCTTGCGGGTCTCCTCCATCTCGCGACGTTTCGCGGCGGTGGAGAGGCGCAGTTTCTCGAGGCCGTCGCGCATCGCTTTTTCGCCGGCGCGCCAATCGATCTGCCGCATCTCGAGGCTGCGCTTCAAGCTCTCGTGGGTGCGCGGAAGCATCACATTGAGAGTGCGCTCGGTGCGGGCCGCGGTCTGTTCGAGCATCCACTGGTATCGCGCCACCGTGTTCTCGGCGCGGCGCAGGATGATCTCCTCGGTCTCCTCGGTGAGATTGTCCTTCTCATACATTTTTTTGAGCTGGTTCAACTCTTCCTGCGCATAGGCGAGCGACTCGGTGATTTCCTTCACATCCTCGCGGGCGCCACGTTCCTGCATGGGGCGGTCCTCATCCTCGAAATGAACGAGGTCCTGCTCGGCCTGCATCTTGTCGCGCATCGCCTTTTCGAGCGAAAGGGGCGTGGTCTTTTCCCCCTTGTCGAGCTCGAGCTCGGCGGCGGCGAGGTCGATTTCCTGCGAGGGAAGGGCTCGCTTCAGTTCATCGATCTTTTTGACGAGATCCTTCGTCTCCAGCTCGATGATCACCTCCCCCGCCGTCACCGGAGTGCCATGGGCGGCGGCGCGAATCACCGTCAGGTCGGACCAGCGTTTCAAATTCAATTCCACCGGAGTTTCGCGCATGCCCTGCACCGTGCCGCTCAGCTTCACCTTCTGCACGAAGGGCTCCGCCTTCACCGTGTGCGTCGGAGCCACAGGAACCCTCGGGGCCGGTTTCGCTTCCGGTTTGGCCTCGGGCTTTTTCGCAACGGGCTCCTCTTTTTTGGGAGCTACCGGAGCCGGCTTGACCGGCTCCTCGGCCCGACTCGAAAGAATCCCGGAAACCGATACCGCCAGGAGGACAACTAGAGTTCGCAGGGTCATTCGTTAATTCTTGTTAATTATTCTGAATATTAAAATTATGAAGATATCGCATTTCTCCGTCTCTGTGAAGCAGGAAGTTGGGCTCCTCCTCAGCGGATCTCCTGCCGGATATCCCCGGGACGCATCACCGAACGCATCGAAACCTCGGCCTCACGCTCCTGGCCGAGCCACTCGAGGAGCACGGCAACCCGTTCGCCTCCGCCGACGAGGCGGGTGACGATCGTTTTCAATCCTTTCATCACCCCTTCGGTCACGACGATTTCGTCGCCCGGGGAGATTTCGGGCTGAATCACGCGGATCGCGTTTTCGGCCTCGGGGAATTCCTCCCGCAGGTCTCTAATGAAAGATTCATGAACGAGCGGGTAAAAATCCGCAAAATGGAGCACCCCCGTGACACCCGGCGCCGCGTTCACCGCCCGGAGGTCGTTGACCAGGTCAAAACGGGCGAAAAAGTACCCGGGAAAGAGCGCCTCGACGAACCACACCTTGCCCCGTCGGGTCGGTTTTTCGTAGCGGATCCGGGGGCAGAAGACTTCGTCGAGATGGGCGAACTGCTGTAGATTCCGCGCCGCGATATGTTCGCTCTTGGGACGGGAACGCACGCAATACCAACCGGCATCGGCATCTTCAGGGGTTGCGGGCATGGGGAACGTGCATCAAGTCCGGGGATCAGTCTTGGGCCTCGGGCCCGGGATGGCAAGGGCCGATTCTCAGCCCCGGATCCGTGCCAGCACCATCTCGGTCACTTGCTTGGGATTCGCTTTGCCTTTGCTCTGCTTCATCACCTGGCCGACGAGGAAATTGGCGGCCTTGTCGTTCCCGCCTTTCACTTCACCGACAGGTCCGGGATTCGCGGCGATGACTTCGTCGACGATGGCCTCGATCTCGCCGGAGTCGGCGGGTTCGAATCCTTTCGCTTTGGCGATCGCGGCGGGCGATTCGCCGGGATGATCGAAGAGATGGGCGAAGATCTCCTTGGCCTGGTTGTTGGCGACCATGCCGGTCTCGACGAGATCGACGAGTTCGGCGAGGGCGCCCGGAGTCACCGGACAAAGTTCGATCGTGAGATCGCGTCCATTCAGCTCGGCGAGGAGGTTGTTGATGACCCAATTCGCGACTTTCTTCGGGGCGGAAGACCCGGAGGCGGCCGTCTCATACCAGTCTGCAAGGGCCCGGTCGGAGGCGAGGACGGAAGCGTCGTAGTGGGTGATCTGATAGGCGGTCTCGAAGCGCGCGACTTTTTCGTGCGGCAACTCGGGAAGGTGCTCGCGGACGCGGGCGAGCATCGCGTTGGTGCGCACGGGGAGAAGATCGGGATCGGGAAAATAGCGGTAGTCGTGCGCGTCCTCCTTCAGGCGCATCAACTCGGTCTGGCCGACTTCGTCGTTCCATCGCCAGGTGGCCTGGCGGATGGGACGTCCGGCTTCGACTTCCCCGATCTGGCGTCCGATTTCGTAGTGGATGGCTCGGCGCACCGCGGAGACGGAGTTGAGGTTCTTCAACTCGATCTTGGTGCCGAGTTCGGCCTGTTCCTTGGGGCGCACGGAGATGTTCACATCACAGCGCATCTGGCCTTTTTCCATGTCGGCGTCGGAGACACCGCTGTAGACGAGGATCTGGCGCAGGGAATTGAGGTAGGCGACGGTCTCCTCGGGAGTCTCGAGCTCGGGCTCGGAGACGATTTCCATGAGAGGGGTGCCGGCGCGGTTGAAGTCGATCGTTGTGAAGGTGCTGTGGTGGGTCGACTTGGCGACATCCTCTTCCAGATGGATGCGGGTGAGCGAGATCGCCTTGCCGGGTCGGGCGATGTCCTTTTGCGCATCCTTGGGATAGGCCAACTCATACAGCGGCACGGCCCCGCCGAGGCAGAGGGGCAGGTCGTACTGCGAGATCTGGTAGTTTTTGGGCATGTCAGGGTAGAAGTAGTTCTTCCGGTCCCACTTCACGATTTCCGGGGTCTCGCACCCGAGGAGCTGCCCGGTGAGGATGGTGCGCTCGATCGCTCCGGCGTTGAGCTTGGGCAGGGCGCCCGGCAGGCCGAGGCAGGTAGGACAGGTAAGCGTGTTCGGCGACTCACCGAAACGGACGGCGCAACCGCAGAACATCTTGCTCTCGGTCTTGAGTTGGACGTGGACTTCGAGGCCGATGCTGACGAGATATTCGGGGGAGGCCATGGGGAAACTTCGAAAAAAGAGGCTTAGAAGGATTCCACTTCGGGCTCCGCGACGGGCTCGAGGGAACGGGTGAATTCGCGCAACGCGGGAAGAAAGACGACGCGTTCCAAACCGGGCCCATCCTCGAATTCACCCGCCGCCTGCTGTACCGCCGGGGCGGTGACGAGGGCGACCCGATCACGGCTCGCGAGCGACTTTTCAACATCGGAATCGACGGCGAGCAGCTTCCACCGCTCCGACTCGAGCAGTTCGGCGAAATCAGGTTCGGCGAGGAGGTGGCTCTGCAGTGCGACCGAGCGACTGATCAGGGTGAGCGCGGCGACGTTCCGCGCCCGGCGATGGCTGAAGGGATCAGTCTGATCGAGGAGAGGGGCAAGAAAGGGCAGCGCCTCCACCGAGTTTCGCCACATGATCGAGGGCGGAGGCGACGGAACTTTCCCGGCCATGCGTTCGACGCCGGGCTGGGCGAGTGAGTCGATGTAATTCAACTCCTGTACGGTTCCTGCCGCGCGAACACAGGTGAAAAAGAGAAAGACGGCGACGAGGCTGGGAAAGAGTGAAAGAATTCCCCCGGCGGTACCGTCGACGAGACCGTGCAGCGGGCTGTCCGCGTTGAAAATGTGCTTGAAGGCAAAGGCGAAGATGAAGCGCAGCACGATGAAGACGAGCCCCCCGACACAGGCTGAAAGACCGAGGGTGAATCGCCACGTCAAATCGATGTCGAGGTGAGTCCTCGCCAGATCCGGAAGGAATCGAAAGCCTCCGAGGATCAGGACGATCGCGACCGCAATGGCGGTGCCGGAAGCGAGCAGACCGACGACGCCCTTGTTGACGGCGAAGATGAATGAAACCACCACAAACAAGATCGCCGCGAGGACGGGAAGATTTTCGGTCATGATTTCAGGAAGCTTGGTCACCGCAGAGCGCCCGCTGCCGCAGCAGGTGATCGACGAGCACGAGTGCGGCCATGGCCTCGACCATGGGCACGGCGCGGGGGAGGACGCAGGCATCGTGGCGTCCCCGCCCTTTCAACTCGGTGTCCTCGTAGGCCGTGGAGACGGTGTCCTGGGCCGTCATGATCGTGGCGGTGGGCTTGAAGGCGACGCGGAAGAAAAGATCCTCGCCATTGCTGATCCCGCCCTGCACTCCGCCGGAGCGATTCGTGACGGTGCGGACGCGGCCATCCTGCATGCGGAAGGCGTCGTTGTGTTCGCGTCCGGTCATCTGCGTGCCGGCAAAACCGGAGCCGATTTCAAAACCTTTCGTCGCGGGAAGGCTCAACATTGCTTTGGCGAGATCGGCCTCGAGGCGGTCGAAAACGGGCATGCCAAGCCCGACGGGTACGTTGCGGATCACGCAGGCAACGACGCCTCCAACGGAGTTGCCCTCGCCGCGGACTTGTTTGATCAGATCGATCATGGGCTCGACCGAATCCGGATCGCCGGTGCGGATGATGTTCGACTCGATCATTTCGCGGGTCACGGTGGCGGTGTCGACCTTCGCCTTGAGCGTGCCGATGGACTCCACGTAAGGTAGTATCTCAAGGGTTGGCGCAAAATGAGCGGCGATGACCTTTTTGGCAATGGCGGCGGCGGCGACACGGCCGATCGTCTCGCGGGCGCTGGAGCGTCCCCCACCCTGCCAGTTGCGAATGCCGTATTTGGCCTGGTAAGTGTAATCGGCGTGGGAAGGACGGAATTTCTCCGACATCTCCGAATAGGCCTCGGGGCGATGATCCTTGTTCCGCACGAGCACGGCAATAGGCGACCCAAGGGTGAGCCCCTCGAAGGTGCCCGAGAGGATTTCCGCTTCGTCGGCCTCGTTGCGGGGTGTCGTCACTTCGCTCTGGCCGGGACGACGCCGGTCGAGATCGACCTGGATGTCGGCCTCGGTCAGGGGGATCAGGGGAGGACAGCCGTCGACGACGACACCGACCCCGCCACCATGGGATTCCCCGAAGGTGGAAAGGCGAAAGAGATGACCAAAGGTGGAACCCATAAAACTCCCGGAATGAACGGGAATCGCGGGGACAGTCAACCGACTTCGTTGCCAGCCGGTTCGACGATCCCGACGCCTCCTCAGCGGTTGAAACGGGCGATTTCGCGGTCGACCTCGCGTTTCGTGACCTTTTCCTTGAGGTCGTGGCGTTTGTCGCGCTGGTCCTTGCCCCGGCCGATGCCGATCTCGATTTTCACGCGGCGGCCCTTCCAATAGAGGCGCAGCGGTACGATGGTAAGTCCCTGCTGCTCGGTGATCGCGGCCATGCGGCGGATCTCGCGCTTGTGGAGAAGGAGGCGGCGGTGCCGCAGGGGTGCGTGGAACTCGTGGCTCGCCTGCTCGTAGGGACGGATGTCGCAGTTGTAGAGCCAGAGCTGGCCCTTGTCGACGCGGGCGTAGGCCTCGCTGAGATTGATGTGACCGAGGCGGATCGACTTCACCTCGGTGCCGAGCAACTCCATCCCGGCCTCGTAGGTGTCGGTGATGTGATAGTCGCGCTTGGCCTTGCGATTGGTGGCAATGTCGGTCATGCAAATACTCCGGACGACCCGGACCCGGGACCGGAAATCTAGCCGCTTTCGCCGCAAAGCCCGACCGAAAAATCTCGAAATTTTTTCCGCACCCCTCTGCCGCGCGGAACGGGAGGGAGCTCTCCGGGTGGGTGAAGGAAGCGCCCGCCCCTGACAAAAAACCCAGTCACATCGTCACGACTCGAAACAACAACAAGTGGACCTGCCCTCCTCCGGGTCCAAAAATAAACCCTGGTGCCGCTTTCGCGGCACCAGGGCCCTCCTCCTTACAAGATCGAACAAGGGCCACCCGAAAATGGGCGGGACCTCGTTCTCACAAGAGTGTTTTTAGGGGATTCGGAGCCACTCGGCAAGAAAAAAGACGATTTTTTCCGAATGGCACCATTTGGAACTACTTGATTTCCCGAATGCGGAGGTTCCGCCAGGCCACGTCGTAGGGGCCCGTGCCTGCCTTGATTCCGTGCACCTGAAGGCCGATATGGCCCTTGGGATGGGACTTGTAGATCCCCTCGTGGGTCAGATCCGCAACGGCCTGACCGTTGATAAATGTCTGAATCCGCGCTCCCTTCGCGACAATGCGGAAGGAATTCCACTCACCGTTTTTCATGTGGGAATGGGGATTGGCGGGTTTGGCGTTGGGCTCGGGAGAGAGCCAGCCCAAGCCGGTGGCCTCGCCATAAATGTATCCGGAATGGCCCGGGGAGACCATGATCTCACACTGAGGTCCGAAAAAGCGGCTCAGATCGGTGGCCGGCTTTCCGTCTTTTCCGGTGGAGGCGAGATCCGCCTGGGTCTTTTCGCGCGAGCGGATCTGGACGCCGGAATTCAGGCTGACGTTCACTTTTACCTCAAACTCGAGTTCGAAGTCGCCAAACTGCTGTTCGGAAAGAAGGAAGGAGTTCTGGCTGCCCTCGACCGTGACTCCGCGGATCGTGCCATCCACCACCGAATATTCGGCGGTTCCAAGAGTGGAGTGCTTCCAGCCATCGAGGGTCTTCCCGTCGAAAAGGGAGATCCACTCCCCTTCGGCGGAGGTGAGGGGTGAAGCGAGAGCCGCGAAAGCCGCGGCGGCGAGAATCAATCGGTGGGTTTTCATAAATGAGATCTGGATAGAAGTGACGATAAGAAGGTCCCGACGCCCCGTCCACCCCCTGTTTGCGCCCGCCGCGACGCCCCGCGCGACCGGTAGGAACGGGCGAATGGGTCCACTTGCGAAAAAATCGCCCCGACGACTTGATTCGACGGGATTTCCAGATACCGTCGACTTAACTCCGTGGTGTAACGGTAGCACAACAGATTTTGATTCTGTTTGTTCAGGTTCGAATCCTGGCGGGGTTGTATTGTCTCTTCGAAGCGCTCTCAAAAGGGCGCTTTTTTGTTTTCCGCGGGTTCCGCGCTCCCGCGCATGAGCCAATTCCGGCTTGGCAAGGCTCCCAGGAGAAGACACACTGGCTGCCCTCATGCACACCCTCCATCAGATGGCCCGTGCTCTGAACCGGACGCCGAAGGAGGTCCAGAATCTCCAATCGCGCTTCGAGCTGCCGGTCTTTGCGGGGGCAGGCTACTCCGAGGCCTACTTCGCGTTTCTCCGCACGGTGGTGCGCCTTCGCACCCTTCAGGTGCGCGAGGAAACCCTCCGGGAGATGTGGACGCTCGAGTGCAAGCTACTGAGGCTGCTTCACGCCGACGCAGGCGGATCGCCGACCTGGTACATCGACGCCTGCGGCACCACGGCACCGGGACTGCATCGCCTCCTCCTGAGCCATCGCGATGTCGGAGCCGCCTTTGAAGAGGGCGTCCTGCAGCCGGGGCTCGATCTCAATCCGGAGCAAAACGGTGAACTGTTCTCGGGTGCCGCCATGGGTGAAGACGTTCTGCGCCTGTTGAATTCGTATCGCCGCCTCCATCAAGAGGTGCGAAAAAGCGTCCGCACCGCCCTTCCGCTGGTCGATGCGACGGTGGCGTGGGGTAAGCGGAAATTTCCCACCGCCCCTCGTCGCGCGCGAAAAACTTCGTGACCGGGACCCCGTCCCGCCGGACGTGGAATCGTCTTGCCTCCCTCCCCCTGCCTCCCTAACTTCCCCGGATGCCCCTGATTTCCCTGCTCCGCACCCTCCTCATCCTCGGCCGGGTCTCGAATCTGCCGACTGTGTGGACGAATGTGGCGGTGGGCTGGTTCCTCTCGGGCGGCGGCTGGACGGGTGAGTTCGCCTGGATCCTCCTCGGGATGAGCTTGGTCTACCTCGCCGGAATGACCCTGAACGACGCCTTCGACGCGACCTGGGATCGTGAACACGCGCCACAGCGCCCGATCCCCGCCGGGAAGATGAGTCAGGCGGGAGTCTGGGCGATGGGCGTGGTCGAGATGTTGGCGGGAGGAGGGGTGCTGGCGGGACTCACGACAGTGTCGCCGATCCTAGCAGGCGGACTGGTCTTGGCGGTGCTGCTCTATAATGTGCTGCACAAACGCTGGGCTGGCTCGGTGGTGATCATGGGATTCTGTCGGGCTCTCGTTTATCTCGGCGCGGGCAGTGCGGTGGCGGTTCACACCACGTCCATCGAGTTGCCAGGGACACTGCTTTTCGTTGCCGCCGGAGTCGTGCTTTACATCGCAGGGCTGACTCTCGCCGCGCGGCAGGAGCACCTCGCCGCTCCTCCGGCGCTGCGACGGATCCCCGGAATGATGCTGATGCTGCCGGTGCTGTTTCCCCTGATCCTTTGGCGCACGATGCCTGGTGAAGTCATCTGGATGGCGACGGCCGTCGTCGGCGTGCTCGGCGTGGGCGCATGGCTCATCATGATGCGACGGGCGCTCGCGGAGCGGGTGCCGAAGGGGATCGCCTTTGCCATCGCCGGAATCGCCTTCTTCGACGCCTCCACGGTGGCTTTCGCCGACTGGCGTGCCGCGGTCGCCTGTCTCGCCGCCTTCGTCCTGACGCTGGGACTGCAGAGGGTCATCCCGGCAACCTGACCCTCTTCCTTCGCAATGTCAGGCTGGTTCAAAATCGACCTCGTCCCTTGGGAAATCACCTGCGATGACCTGCTGTCGGTCCGACAGGTCGTCTTTGTGGAGGAGCAGGGAGTTCCCGAGGAGGAGGAGCGCGACGAGCATGACGCCTCTTCGATGCATTTCCTCGCCCGCGACTCCTCCGGGAATCCCATCGGGACCGCCCGTCTCCTCGATTCGGGCCGGATTGGACGGGTCGCGGTGCTGCGCGAATGGCGTGGCCGCGGTTTGGGCCGGGCGTTGATGAATGCGGTCGTCGCGGAGACCCGGCTCCGCGGGATGCCCCGGCCCCACTTGCACGCCCAGGTCCAGACGATCGCCTTCTACGAGTCGCTGGGTTTTGTCGTGTGTGGGGAGGAGTTCAAGGAAGCCGGGATCCTTCACCGGGAGATGGAGATGGTTTGAACCGGCCCAAAAACCCGTTGACCCCCCGGGGATCGGGGCTTGAGTAGCGCCCATTACCATGGGGAAACGAGCTGTATTGATGTTTGCCGGACAAGGGGCCCAGACCGTCGGAATGGGACGCGATCTCGCGGAGAAGTATGACTCCGTAAGGGACCTGTTCGCCCGCGCCGACGCGCAACTGGGCTTTTCCCTGACGGAGAAGATGTTCGAGGGTCCGAATGCGGAACTGACCCGCACCTCGATCTGCCAACCGGCGCTCTACGTCCACGGCCTCGCTTGTCTCGAGATCCTCAAGAGCCACGTCCCCGATCTCGAAATCGCGGGCTGCGCCGGCCTCTCGCTCGGCGAATTCACCGCCCACGCCGCGGCGGGAACCTTTTCCTTTGAAACGGGGCTCGACCTCGTCGCGAAACGCGGGGCCTTCATGGAGGAGGCGACCTCGGCAGTGGAAGGATCGATGGCCGCGCTGATCGGTGGCGAAGAAGCCGACATCCGGGCCCTGGCGGCGAAGTGCGACGTCGATGTCGCGAATTTCAACTGTCCCGGTCAGATCGTGGTCTCGGGCAAGGTGGCGGGAATCGACCACGTCATCGCCGAGGCCTCCGACCACGGCATCCGCATCGCCCAGAAACTCGAAGTCGCGGGAGCCTATCACTCGCGTTTGATGATGCCCGCCCAGGTGAAGTTGGCCGAGGTCCTCGCGACGACTCCGCTCGCGACGCCGTCCGTGCCCGTGGTCTGCAACGTCGAGGCCCGCGAAGTGAGCGAAGCCGGCGAGATCCGCGCGACGCTCGAAGCCCAGGTGAGCGGCTCGGTGCGTTGGAGCGAATGCGTGCAGCATTTCCTCGGGAAGGGCGAAACGCTCTTCATCGAACTCGGCCCCGGCCGCGTCCTCGCCGGTTTCATGCGCCGCATCGACCGCAATGCGAAAGCGTTGAGCTTTTCGGATGTCGAGAGTTTTGAGAAGGCGCTGGCGGAGTTGGAGGCCTGAGACTCCGCTCACTTCCGCGTCAGCGCCGGAGCATCGGGCGCTCCCGCCTCGGTGCCAGGTGAATAAAAATAAAGATCGAGCACGGCTTTCACCCTCGCGAAGTACTCTCGCATCCGCACTCTGCGCGAGTCGCCGTAGTCCACCGTCTCGCTGCGCAGAGCGATGGCTTCGAGACCGCAGCGGTCGGCGATGAAAAGGGCGCGGTTCACGTGGAAGTCGTCCGAGACGATGACGACGCGGTCGAAGCCAAAGACCTCCTTCACCCTCACGACCGAGTCGAGGGTGCGGACGCCGCGATCATCGGCGAGAAGAGCATCCGCAGGCACGCCGAGCTCCTTCAGCTTGGCGATCATGTCGCGGGTCTCGTCGTAATACTCGGAGTCGCGGTAGCCGCTCACGAGGAGCCGCTTGACCTTGCCCTCGCGATACAGACTGGCGGCGGCAGCCATGCGATTTTCGAAATGCCGGTTCGGCGTGTCAGGTCCGGTCTTCTTCGACGTCCCAAGGACGACGCCGACTTCACGAGGCTCGATCGTCGCGACCGAATCGTGGACGCGGCTACGCGTCGAGGAGACAATCCAGACGTTGCAGCCGACCACGCCGCTGACGACGAGAATCACCGGGAAAACCAAGGTCCAGAAAAAGATGGAGCGCCAGCGTTTGCGGGGCATGGTGAGAGGGTTCGACCGGGCGTTCTCCGAAATAGTCCCGTTCATTTAGTATTTCCGAAATATTCACTCTTTCAAATCGTTTGATGCCGATGCGGCGAATGCCGCCTCCCCCGATCGCCTGTCGCATGAAAACCGTTTTCCGGGTCTTTTCTTATCTGAAGCGTTATCCCTTCCTCGCGACGGCGCAGCTCACCTGTGCCGTCCTCATGACCCTGCTCGTTGTCGTTTTCCCCAGCGTGGCCCAGACGATCACCGGCGAAGTGATCCCCCAGCGCGATTTCGACCGGCTCATTCCGCTCGCCCTCCTCGCGGTGGGGACGTTTTTCGCGACCAATCTCTTCAATTCGCTGCGCATCATCCTCAACAATACGTTCGAGCAGAAGGTGATCTTTGACATCCGTTCGGATTTGTATCGCAAGATCCAGCGGCTCCCGATGCGGTGGTTCGACAACCGGCGCACCGGCGACGTGATGACGCGTGTGACCGAGGACGTCACTTCGATGGAGCGGGTCCTCATCGACGGGATCGAGCAGGGGATCGTCGCCCTCCTCCAGGTCCTCGTCGTGGGCGGGTATCTTTTTTACCTCGATTCGCAAATGGCTCTCATCACGATGATCCCAATGCCCTTCCTCATCGGCGGGGCGTGGGCCTACACGAAGACCTCGCCGAAACGCCACCGACTCCTCCGCGCCGAGACGAGCGAGATGAATTCGCTCCTTCACGACAACATCGACGGGATCCAGCAGATCAAGGCCTTCACCCGCGAAGAGGCGGAGCACGATCGTTTCAACACGGCGAGCGACCGCGTCCGCGAGGCCACCCTGCGCATCATGCGGCTCTGGGCGGTTTACAATCCCTCGATGGAGTTTTGCCGCAACTTTGGCTACGCCCTCGTCATCGCCTTTGGCGCTTGGTCGGTGATGAAGGCTCCCGATCAGGCCGCACTCGAGGCGCAGACGGGCGTTTTCGTCGCGTTTCTTGTGGCCCTCAATCTCTTCTACGAGCCGATCTCGCGGCTCAACGGACTGAACCAGATCATCCAAGCCGGCCGCGCCGCGGGCGAACGGGTCTTCGAGGTGATCGACGCCGAGGAAGAGCCCGGTCTCGACGAGGGCGCGGACCTGCCAAAACCGGTGCGGGGTCATGTCGTGCTTCGCAACGTGGAGTTTTCCTACGGCGAAGACATCGCCACGCTCAGGGGAGTCTCGATGGAGGCGCAGCCGGGCGAGATGATCGCCCTCGTTGGCCACACCGGAGCGGGCAAGTCGACGGTGATCAATCTCCTGACACGATTCTACGAGTCCGACAGCGGATTGATCTCGATCGATGGCATCCCCATCGACACCTTGAAAAAATCGGCCCTGCGCGACGCGATGGGCTACGTGACGCAGGAGAGCTTTCTCTTCAACGGATCGGTCCGCGAGAATCTCATCCTCGCCAAAGCCGACGCGACGGACGAGCAAATGTGGGACGCCCTGCGCGCCGCCAATGCCTCGGCCTTTGTCGAGGCTCTGCCCCAGCAGCTCGAGACCAATGTCGGCGAACGCGGCGTGAAACTTTCCGTCGGGGAAAAGCAGCGCATCTCCATCGCTCGCGTCATTCTCAAAAATCCGCCCATCCTCCTCCTCGACGAAGCCACCGCCAGCGTCGATACGGAGACGGAAAAACTCATCCAGGGTGCGCTCGAGCGGCTCATGGCGAATCGCACGAGCTTCGTCATCGCCCACCGGCTTTCCACGGTGCGCAACGCCGACCGGATCTACGTGCTCGATCACGGCAAGGTCGTCGAGGAAGGTGATCACGACGCTCTCCAGGCCCAGGATGGCACCTACGCGATGCTCTGCCGCCAGAGTCTCATGGCCTGACCCTGCACTTTGCGGTTTCCGTCGGGCCATTTTTCTCCATACTTAATTCTCATGTCAGCACTTTTCGACCTCATCGATGCCCCCGCCGCCCCGAAGGCAATCGGCCCTTACTCCCACGCCGCCCGGATCGGGAATCTACTTTACTGCTCGGGCCAAATCCCGCTCGATCCCGCGACAATGAAGCTCGTCGAAGGCGGTATCGAGGAGCAAACGCGGCAAGTCCTCGCCAACGTCGCCGCCGTCCTCGCCTCGCAGGGCGCGACCTTCACCAACGTCGCCAAAACAACGATTTTCCTCGCGAACATGGCCGATTTCCCAGCCGTGAACGGCCTCTACGGCGAAGCGATGGGCGATCACAAACCGGCCCGATCCACCGTGCAGGTCGCCGGACTCCCCCTCGGCTCTCTCATCGAGATCGAGGTGATCGCGGTCCTTTAATTTTGTTCGAAGAAATTTCGGCCACAATGACGCCCTTGCCGGGCCCTCTTTTATTGTTGCAACTGTGTCTCAATTACACCACAATTTAACAAGATGTCCCACCAATCCGTCCAGGATCTTGAACTCGACAGCCTCCAGAGTCTCTCGCAGGCTCAGGTCGGATGTGATTTCCAGATCCGCTACTTGGATGGGCCGGCCTGTGATCAGCTCCGCAATCTTGGATTTTGCGAGACGCTTCAGGTGCGCAAGCTCTCGGGCGGGCGCAATCTGATCTGCTCCGTCTGTGGCACCCGACTCGCCGTCAGCAGCGAACTCGCCGAACACGTCAAGGTCACCCCCGTGCTCACCGCCTGAGCGGATCGAATCGATGGAGCCGAAGCCTGAAACGGTCGCTCTGGCCGGCAATCCGAACGCGGGAAAAACCACCCTTTTCAACGCCCTCTGCGGCACCTCGGCGAAGGTCGGCAACTACGGCGGCGTCACCGTCGAGGTGAAGAAGGGCGAGTTTTTCACCCCGCTCGGCCGCCGTCTTGAGCTCATCGACCTGCCCGGCACCTTCAGCCTTGAGGGCGGTTCACCCGACCAGCGCATCGCCAGTGATGTTTTGTCAGGGAAAAACGAACGCCATCCCGCGCCCGACCTCGCCGTCTGCGTCGTCGATGCCTCGAATCTCGAACGCCATCTCCAGCTTGCCCTCGAAGTCCTCGAACTCGGCATCCCCACCATCGTCGCGCTGAACATGGTCGACGTGGCCGAGAAATCGGGACTTCGCCTCGATCCGGTGAAGCTCTCCGAGGAACTCGGCGTGCCCGTCGTGCCGATCCAGGCGAACCGCGGCAAGGGCCTCACCGAGCTGAAGCAGGCGATGCGTCATCCTTTCCCCTCCGCACCCGAGGTCCGTTGGGAAAAGGGCAACGGGGAGGCGCGTCGCACCTTCGGACTGAAGACCGCCGATCTCGCCGCCCGCCGTGCCACGCTCCACAGCACGAATCTCTCCGACCGCCTCGACGCCGTCCTCCTCCATCCCGTGCTCGGCTGGGTCTGCTTTCTCGCGATCATGTTCGCGCTCTTCTGGTCGATCTTTTCCTTCGCCGGGATCCCCATGGGCTGGATCGAATCGCTCCAGGAATCGCTCATCGGCGCGGTCGAGACCCGTATGTCCGAGGGCGACCTGCGCGACCTCATCACCCAGGGCATCATCGGCGGAGTCGGTGCCGTCGTGATCTTTCTGCCGCAGATCCTCCTCCTCTTCTTTTTTATTGGTTTGTTGGAAAGCTCCGGCTACATGGCCCGGGCCGCCTTCCTCATGGACGGCGTCATGGGACGCGCCGGACTCAGCGGCAAGGCCTTCCTCCCGCTTCTCAGTTCCTATGCCTGCGCCATTCCCGGCGTCATGGCGACCCGCACGATCGATTCGGCGAAGGAGCGTCTCGTCACCATCTTCGTCGCCCCCTGGATGAGCTGCTCGGCGCGACTCCCCGTCTACCTGCTCCTCGTTCCCATGCTCCTCGGCGGCAGCGAGGGTGGCACGACCCAGGCGCTTGTCTTTCTCGCCATCTACGTGCTCGGCACCGGCACCGCCTTCATCGTCGCCCGCATTCTCCGCGGCCACCTCGGTCCCGATGAGGTGAAAAGCCACTTCCTCCTCGAGCTGCCGCCTTACCGACTCCCGCAGTGGAGCTACATCTTCCGCCACGTCCTCGAGCGCGGCTGGTCTTTCCTCCGCAAGGCGGGCACCTTCATTCTCGCCCTCATGATCCTGCTCTGGGCTGCGACGACTTATCCAAAGCTGGAAAGCGATGATCCCGCCGCGGTCATGGCCCACACCGTCGTCGGACGCGTCAGCGATTTCATCGAGCCCATCGTGAAGCCCCTCGGATTCGACGGCCGCACCGGCACTGCCATTCTCACCTCCTTCGCCGCCCGCGAGGTCTTCGTCGGATCGATGGCCCAGCTCTTCCGCGTCGAAGTCGCCGAAGGCGAGGAGGAACAGGAAACCCGTGCCCACATCCGCGATCGCCTCGCCGCCGAGAAGTGGCCCGATGGACGTCCCATGTTCGGACCGGCCGCCGTCATTTCCCTGCTCATCTTCTACATCTATGCCCTCCAATGCCTGCCCACCTCCGCCGTCGTGGCACGCGAGGCGGGTTCGTGGAAATGGGCCGTCGGCCAGTTCTTTTTCATGATGGCCTTCGCGGCCATCGCTTCGCTCGTCGTTTACCAAGCAGCGCGCCTTTTCGGCCTGGCGTGACCCGTGACCCATGGACCCCGCCTCCTCCACCGACTGGCAGACCTGGGCCGCGATTAGCGTGGTCGTGCTGACCGTACTGGTGATGGTGATCCGCACCGCCAGACGCTCTCGAAAAAAGACGGGCGGCTGCGGAAAATGTGGCTCCGGCGACTGCCATTGAGCCCGCTGGAGCCTTCTCGCGGCGGATCAGCGTTGAAATCCCCGCCTGACAAGAGCGTTTCCCCGCGCCATCATACCGGCCCCGGACCGCCCTCGTCCGAACCTATCCCCCATTCGTAGATCACCCGTCATGGCCGAGACCGAACGTGCGAGCAAAAAACTCTGGGACAAATCCGCGTGGACCGATGCGGGCTTTTTCCTCGATTACCTGCGTCCGCACTTCAAGGTCTTCATCCCCGCGATCCTCGCCCTCGCCCTCACCGGGGGCATGACGATCCTTTTCATCAAGGAACTCGCCGCCCTCGTCGGCAAGGGCATCGGCGGGGCGACGGGCCCCGAGTGGATGGATGAGCTGAATCACTCCGTCTGGTACCTCATCGCGATCGTCGGGGCGCAGGCCTTCATTGCCTTCTGGCGCATCCTCCTCTTTGCGAAAGCCTCCGAGCGGGCCCTCGCCTCGCTGCGCACCGACACCTTCAGCCGCATCATCCGACTGCCCATGGCGACGCTGAACCAGCGCCGCGTCGGCGAACTCGCCTCTCGTCTCGCCAACGACGTCGAGGCCATGCGCGAGACGCTCGTCGTCACCATCCCCATGCTCATCCGTCACTCGGTGATGCTGCTGCTCTGCCTCATCCTCATCCTCCAGATGTCGGTGAAACTCTCGCTCGTGATGATGGGCACGATCCCCGTCGTCATCGTCATGATCGCGATCTTCGGGGCCCGCATCCGCAAGCTGACCCGCCGCGCCCAGGACAATCTCGCCTCCTCGCAGGTGGTCGTGGAGGAAAGCCTCCAGAGCATCATCAGCGTGAAGGCCTTCCGCAACGAGTCCTTCGAAATGGCCCGTTACGGAAAGAATCTCGGGGAGTATCTCCGCACCGTCATCCGCGCCGCGATCCCGCGCGCCTCCTTCATCGCCTTCATCATCTTCGCCTTCAGCGTCGCCCTCATCCTCGTCACCTGGTATGCGATGCGCATGCTCAATGACGGGGCCATCGGAAAGGAAGAGCTCACCCAGTTCGCCGGCCTTACCGGCATGCTCGCCGCGTCCTTCATGCAGTTCCCCGAGCTCATCACGCAGCTCCAACGCGCCCTCGGTGCGACCGAGCGCGTCCGCGAACTCCTTCACGACCAGACCGAGCCCGACGACGAGGCCACTGCGACCCACGAGCGCTTCCGCGGCGAGATCGAGATGCGCGACATCTCCTTCGCCTATCCGACCCGCCCCGATTCGATCGTGCTGCGCGATTTCAACCTCAGCGCCAAGGCCGGACAACGCATCGCCCTCGTCGGACCGAGCGGATCCGGCAAGACGACGAGCATCTCCCTGCTCTTCCGCTTCTACGATCCCACCTCCGGAGAGATCCTCATCGACGGGAAAAACGTGCGGGATTTCTCCCTCACCACCTTGCGCCACAACCTCGCCCTCGTCCCGCAGGAGGTCCTGCTTTTCGGCGGCACCATCCGTGAAAACATCGCCTACGGGAAACCCGGCGCGAGCGAGGAGGAAATCATCTCCGCCGCAAGGCAGGCGAACGCGCACGACTACATCATCGCCCTCGCCGACGGCTACGACACCCTTGTCGGAGACCGCGGGGCCCAGCTTTCCGGCGGGCAGCGTCAGCGCATCGCCATCGCCCGCGCCATCCTCGCCGATCCCGCCATCCTCATCCTCGATGAGGCCACGAGCAGCCTCGATGCCGAGAGCGAACGCCTCGTCCAGGAGGCCCTCGACAAGCTGATGGAGAACCGCACCAGTATCATCATCGCCCACCGCCTCAGCACGGTGCGCCGCTGCGACCAGATCCTCGTCATGTCCGCCGGATCGGTCCTCGAGCGAGGCACCCATGAGGAGCTCATCGCCAAGCCCGGCGGGCTCTACGGGTCGCTCGCGAGGTTGCAGTTGGAGTGAGGGACATCGGATCACGGTATTGCGCCGATTCCCGCCTGTTTTGCAGCGGCCCGATCGGTTATCCTCCGGGATTCGATGGACAGACCGTCCTCCCATGACCGCTGCTTGGGGAAAGGGCGCCGGATTTCCGGCGTTGCCGTCCTGTTTTGCCTCGGGCTGAGGGCCTCGCATGCAGCGCCGCTCTTCGAGGACACCGTCGCCCCGCTCCTCAAGGCCCGCTGCGTCGAATGTCACAATCCCTCGACCCGCCGGGGCGAACTCGATCTTTCCTCTCCTGCCGGACTGCGCGCGGGCAGCGAATCCGGTCCCGTCTTTGTCGCGGGCGAACCGGAAAAGAGCCTCCTCTACGAGCTCGCCCATCGCGGCGAAATGCCGAAAAAGGGCGACGACCTCTCGCACGACGAGGTCGAACTCATCCGCGCTTGGATCGCAGGTGGCGCGGAATTTCGCGAGGTGCCTCCTACCCTCACAAAATCACCACCGCACCAGCACGAAGTCATTCCCTTGATGTTGCTCCGCTGCGCCGCCTGCCACGGGGCGCAGCGCCAGGACGGCGGGCTCGACCTGCGCACGCCCGCGTCGATGCGAGCGGGCGGAACGAGTGGACCCGCCTTCGTCGCGGGCGATCCCGACGCCAGCCGGATGATCCAGCGCATCGAGAGCGAGTCCTGTCCGCCGCAGGAGTTGCTCCTGAAGTTCTTCGTGAAACGCCCACCTTCGAACGAGGTCACCCTCCTTCGCGAATGGATCGCCGCCGGGGCTCCCGAACAGGAGATCCAGCCCGACGTCGCCACGACCGCACCCGATCCGCTCGTCTCGGACGAGGACCGGAAACACTGGTCTTTCCAGCCGCCGAAGCGTCCCGCGACCGGAAACTCCGTCGATGATTTCATCGGCACGAAACTCGCCGGGGCCGGACTCGACTTCGCGCCCGAAGCCGACCGCGACACCCTCATCCGTCGCGCCTTTCTCGACCTCACCGGTCTGCCGCCCTCGCCCGAAGACTGGCAATACTGGAAGGATCACCCCGACGAAGATTGGTTCGCCGAGTTGGTCGACCGGCTCCTCGATTCGCCCCACTACGGCGAACGCTGGGGACGGATCTGGCTCGACGTGGCCGGCTATTCCGACTCCGAAGGCGGACTCGAGAGCGATCCCGTCCGCGAGACCGCGTGGAAATACCGCGACTACGTCGTGCAGGCCTTCAACGAAGACAAGCCCTACGACCGATTCCTCCTCGAACAGATCGCGGGCGATGAACTCGTCGATCACGCGAAAACCGAGGAGGTCACGGACGAGATGGTCGAGAACCTCGTCGCAACCGGCTTCCTCCGCATGGGCGTCGATCAGACCGGCTCGCGCACGATGAACTTCACCGAGGACCGTCTCGGGGTGATCTACGACGCGATCAAGGTACTGGGCTCGGGGGTGATGGGTCTCACCCTCGAATGCGCGCGCTGCCACACCCACAAGTACGATCCCATTCCGCAGCGCGATTACTTCCGCCTCAAGGCCGTCTTCCAGGGAGCGCTGGACGAGCATGACTGGCTCAGCTTCAAGAACCGCAATCTCGACGCCGCCACACCCGCGCAACTCGAGCGGGCCTCCCTGACAAACCCACCTCTGGAGGGTGAAATCGAGGCGCTCGAAAAGAAACTCACCGCCACCGAAGCCGCCGCGAAACGCGAGCTGATGCGACTGCATTATCCGGGGATTTCCGAGGCGGACGAAAAGGAAACCCTCGTCGCCCTGCGGAAGGCACCGAACGTGCGCAGCCTCCACCAGGCCCAGCTCGTCGAGAAATACCGCCTCGCAGATCTCGTTCCCGATGCCGGGCAACCGGCCACGGTGCTCGCCTCGCGCCAACGGATCGAGGAGATGCGGACGCGGCTCGAGCGGCTCCGCGCGCAGCTCGCACCGACTCCGTCGATCCGCGCCCTCTGGGACCGCGGAGATCCCTCGCCCACCTACCTGCTCCGCCGCGGCGAGCACGACAAACCCTCGCGCCTCGTCGGGCCCGGCGTGCTCTCCGTCCTCACCGACGGACAAACGCCCTTCGTCGCGACGCCGCCCTTCCCTGACGGAACGCCCAAGACGGGACGCCGTCTCGCCTTCGCACAATGGCTCACCGATCCCGCGCATCCCCTCACCGCCCGCGTCATGGTGAACCGGATCTGGCACCACCACTTCGGCACCGGGATCGTACGCAGCCTCGAGAACTTCGGCAACCAGGGCGCGCGCCCGACTCATCCCGAACTGCTCGATTGGCTCGCGGTCGAATTCGTCGAAAGCGGCTGGAGCGTGAAGGAAATGCACCGCCTCATCATGGACTCGCGCGCCTACCGGCAGTCGAGCGTCGTCGCCGAGGATCGTCTCGCGAAGGATCCGGAAAACCGGCTCGTTTCCCGAATGAACCTCCGCCGCCTCGATGCCGAGAGGCTGCACGACGCGCTCCTCGCGGTCTCCGGGAAACTCGATGAGCGCGCGGGCGGTGCGCCCGATCCTGTTTCGATCGACCGCGACGGACTCGTCCTCGTGAAGCCGCAGGAAAACGGAAAATGGCGTCGCTCGCTCTACGCCCTCCACCGGCGCACCGAGATGCCGACGATGCTGGAGACCTTCGACTATCCCGAAATGGGACCTAACTGCGTCGAACGCTCCGTTTCCACCGTCTCGCCGCAGGCGCTCTACCTCCTCAACAACGCCCGCGTCCGCGAACTCGCCGCCGCCCTCGCCGTGCGGGTCGAACGGCAATGCGATGGCGAAACCGATCCCGTACGCGCCTGGGTCGAGGCCGTCTATCCCATCGTCTTCGGCCGCCTGCCCTCCGCGGAGGAACGCACCGCCGGGATCGAAGCCCTCCGTGCCCTCGAACGCGAGTGGTCCGGCGACGAGGCCCGCGCCCTCGAGACCTACTGCCACACCCTCCTCAACTCCGCCGCCTTCGTTTACCTCGATTGAAGCGATGAAGGATCCGATCCTGACAAACACCCCTCTCGCCCGCCGCGATTTCTTCGCGCGCACCGGCGACGGTCTGCTCGGCATGGCCCTCGCGCAGCTTCTCGGCCGCGACTTTCCCGGCGGCACCGCTTCCGCCTCCGAGGCCCTGCCGAACAACCTCGCTTGGCGCCAGGGGCATCACACCGCCAAAGCCACCTCGGTGATCCAGCTCTTCATGAACGGGGGCCCGAGCCAGATGGACCTCTTCGACCCGAAGCCCGTCCTCAACCGCATGGACGGCAAAGCCTACCCCGGCAACGTCGAGGACATCGGCAACCAGGACACCACCAGCATCGGAGTGATGATGGGCGGGCAGTATCCGATGGCGCGGCACGGGCAGTCGGGCCAGTGGATGGCCGACGTGCTCCCGCACACCGCGAAGATGATCGACGAGCTCTGCTTCGTCCACTCGATGTGGACCGATCACCCGAACCACGACAACGCTCTCTACAAGATCCACAGCGGCCGCCTTTTCATGGGATACCCCACCCTCGGCGCCTGGAGCGTCTACGGGCTCGGCACGCAAAACCGAAACCTGCCCGCCTACGTCGTGCTCAACGATCCCCTCGGCCTGCCCCACAACGGCACGCGCAACTGGACCTCCGGCTTCCTCCCGCCGACCTTCTCGGGCACCACCCTGCGTCCCTCGGGCTCGCCCATTCTCAACCTGAAGCCGCAATACGAGCAGCCTTCCGCGGTGACCGCGGCCGCCCGGGATCTTCTAGACCGTCTCGACACGATCCATCGCGACGGCCGTCCCCACCAGGCCGATCTCGATGCCCGCATCGAATCCTACGGGCTCGCCGCGCGCATGCAGCTCTCCGCGAGCGAGGCCCTCGATCTCTCCACCGAGAAGCCGCACACCCTCGAAATGTATGGCGTCGGGGAAAAGTCGACCGACTCCTACGGACGGCGCTGCCTCCTCGCCAGACGGCTCGTCGAGCGCGGGGTGCGTTTCGTGCAGCTCTTCCTCGAGGAACAGCCCTGGGACGCCCACGTCGACCTGCAGGACAACCACCGCGCCGTCTGCGAGCGCACCGACAAACCCGTCGCCGGACTGCTCCGCGATCTGAAACAACGCGGCCTCCTCGAAAACACCCTCGTCATCTGGGGCGGGGAATTCGGCCGCACCCCGACCTCGCAGAAGACGGGCGACCTCTTCACCGGACGCGACCACAACATGCAGGCCTTCTCGATGTGGATGGCCGGCGGCGGCGTGAAGGGCGGCTTCCGCTACGGCCGGACCGACGACTTCGGCCACGCTGTCGTCGAAAGTCCCGTGAGCGTGCACGATTTCCACGCCACTGTTCTGCATTTGTTAGGACTCGATCACCAGAAGCTCTTCTTCCCGCGCAGCGGACTCGAGGAACGCCTCACCGGCATCGAACCGCCCCGCGTCGTCACCGATCTGCTCGCATGAAACGCCGCGATCTCTTGAAAGGTACCCTCGCCGCCGGATCGATCGCGGCGCTCGAAGCTCGAGGAGAGAACGACTTCCCAGGCATCCTCGACACGAATGTGAACCTCTTCCACTGGCCCTTCCGCCGCCTGCCGCTGGATGAAACGGAGAAACTCGTCGCGAAGCTGCGCTCGCTCGGGATCACCAAGGCCTTCGCCGGCTCCTTCGAGGGCGTCTTCCACCGCGATCTGAGCGCGGCGAACGCCCGTCTTGCCGGGGAGTGCGCCCGCTTTCCCGAACTCGTTCCCGTGGCCTCGATCAATCCGTCCAAGTCGGGCTGGCATCGTGACCTCAACGCGGCGAAGACCGCCATTCGTCTGCATCCCGCTTATCACGGCTACGGGCTCGATCATCCGGGATTCGCGGATCTCCTGAGCGCTGCTGCGGAGCGTGGACTCCTCGTCCAACTCGCCGTCGCCCTCGAGGATCCCCGCACCCAGCCAGACTTGATGCGCGTAGCCGAAGTCGATCTTTCTCCGCTCCCAGCAGTCATGGTCAAGGCACCGAAGGCGAAGGTGCAACTCCTCAACTGGAAGGGCCGCGGCACCGTGACCAATACCTTGCGCGACCTTCCGAATCTCTCCGTCGACACCGCCCTCGCCGATGGCACCGACGCCGTCGCGACTCTCGTGAAGACCTTCGGACCGGAGAGGGTTCTATTCGGGACCCATGCCCCTTTCCTCATTCCCGAAGCGGCTCTGGTCCGGGTGCACGAGGCCAATCTCGCGGAAGGCGATCTTCTCGCCGTGATCCGGAAGTCCGCCGACCACTGGCTCGCATGAAACCCGCCGATCTGACCTGGGGCCTGCCTCCCGCAGAGCAGCTGCGATCCTACCGCATCTGGGATTCCTATTTCACCCCGGCCCACGGTCATCCGGGGAAGGACGGCGTTTCCGCGACGCTTGCCGACATGACACGCGCCGAGCGCGCCATCGAGCTCGGGCAATTTGAGAAGCTCTGTCATTTCGCTCACGTCGGCATCGGCACGACCGGCGACGCGGCGGTGGAAGAGCTGCTTCGCAAGACGCCGGATCTGGTTCGGAAACCATTCGAGGCATGGCCTGACAAATTGATCGGCATGATCCAACTGAACTCAACTGAGGTGAAAGCCTCGCTCGAGGCCGTCGATCGCTGGTTGGGTGACGGGCCGATGGTCGGAGTCTACTTTCCGGGAGGTGGGCCCGGGTCCCTCGCCTGCTCCGATCCGAGCTTGGAGCCCCTTGTCGAAGCGGTCATTGCGCGAAAGGGACTGATCATGCAACACACCTGGAACAAGACCGGAGGCAAGCAGGGACCGGGCGAGTCGACGCCCGCCGAACTCGCGGTCGTGGCCGCCCGATACCCAGGACAGGTTTTCATCTGTGCCCACGCCGGCGGCGAATGGGAACAGGGGCTGCGGGCCGTGCGCGACACGCCGAACGTCTGGATCGAAACCTCGGGATTCGACGCGACCGCCGGATTCATCGAAATGGCCGTCCGCGAAATCGGCGAAGACCGCATCCTCTTCGGCAGCCACCTGCCCTCGCGCTCGCTGGGAACGGAACTGACCAAGGTGACAGCGGCGGAGATCTCCGAGGAGGCAAAACGGAAGATCCTCGGGGGGAATTTTCGGCGTTTGTTAGGAGGATGAAACGCCTCCGTCCCTTCCTGAAGCTCGTCGTCATCTCCATGGCGGGCCTGACCTTCGCTGCCGGAATCTTCTACGCGATTTCTCCGTCTTCCTTCATGAAGCGGATCACGCCCCGTCCCAAGGGAGATCTCATCGTCTTCTCCGGCAGTACCGACCGCGGGCGCATCCTCGACGGCGACGGCGGCTGGATCAATGAAGGGCGCTTCACCGAGATCGTGATCCAGTCGGAATGGAAGGACGGACGTTGGGAACGTCCCGACGGTATCATCATCCGCAACGGAAAGCTCCGAGGCTCCATCCGCGTCGTCGGTCTCGGTCGGAACGGGGAAGCAAAGGGTGTGCGGGAATCGTCAACCAGCCTGGGACACACGGAACGCGCCCAAGAGGCGGCCCCGCGCGACGTGGTGATCTCCGGCCTCGAGATCGAAGCGGATCGCGCCATTCCGGTTTATCTGGCACCGGGAACGACCGGTGCCAGGATCGAGGACTGCGTCTTCACCGGTTGGAGCGTCGCCGGTGCCATCTACCTCGATGCCGAGAGCGGAAGCAACACGATCCGGAACAATCGCTTTACCATGAAGTGCTACCGCGAGGTGATCTGTGTCGACGGATCCGCAAAAAACCACATCGAGGGCAATCGCTTCGAGCGGATCGATCATGGCGGGATCTATTTGTACCGGAACTGTGGCGAAGGCGGCACGGTGCGGCATCAGACGCCCCGCGAAAACGTGATCCGGGAGAATCGTTTCACTCTCGCAAGTCTCGGAATTGGAAACCACGCCCTCTGGCTCGGATCCCGCAACGGCCGGCGCGCTTACTGCCATGCCGACGACGGTTATCCATTCGGCAGCAGCCTCGACAACCGCGACTTCGCCAACGGGAACGTCGTCACCGGCAACACCTTCAACCCTCCCGAACCCGGTTCGGTGCGGGATGATGGCGAAGGGAACGTGGTGGAGTGATGGTGCGTCCGAAGACGCCTTCCCGTTCACCCCGCCAGAATCTGGTCGAGCACGTAGGGCAGGATGCCGCCAGCGTTGTAGTAGTCGACTTCCGCCGGCGTATCGAGGCGCACCTTGAGCGGGATCGTCAGGCTCGAGCCATCGCTCTTGTGGGCGATGAGGGTCGCGGTCTGCATGGGCTTCAACTCACCGGCGATGCCGACGATGTCGAAGGTCGCGTCGGCGAGGTCCTTGACGAGGTCGTAGTCGGCCGGATTAGCGAAGTTCAGCGGCAGCACACCCATCCCGATGAGATTGGAGCGGTGGATGCGCTCGAAGGACTTCGTGACGACGGCACTGACGCCGAGGAGGCGCGTGCCCTTCGCGGCCCAGTCACGCGAGGAACCCATGCCGTAATCTTCGCCGCCGATGACGACGAGCGACGTGCCCTCAGCCTGGTAGGCCATCGAGGCATCGTAGATGAAGGTGGGCTTGGCGCTCGCGACCGGAGCGATCGTCGTGTCGGGAGCGGCGACTGCACCCTGACCGAAGTACTGCGTGTAGCCTCCCTCGACGCCGGGGCACATCAGGTTCTTGATGCGGACGTTCGCGAAGGTGCCGCGGGTCATGACGCGGTCGTTGCCGCGGCGGGCGCCGTAGGAGTTGAACTCGGCCTTCTCGACCCCGTTCTCGAGAAGATACTTGCCGGCGGGCGAGGTCGCCTTGATCGAACCGGCCGGGGAAATGTGGTCGGTCGTGACGGAGTCACCGAAGATGCCGAGGGGACGGGCTCCGACGATGTCGGTGCTGGCGCCTTCCTTCGTCGTGAAGAAGGGCGGCGACTGCACGTAGGTCGACTTCGGATCCCAGGTGTAGGTCGCGCCGGTGGTGCCGTTGATCTCGCCCCACTTGGGATTGGCGGTGTCGACGTTGCCGTAGAGCTTCGCGTAAACCTCAGGCTTCAGCGACGCATCGAGTTCGGCGCGGATCTCGGCCTGGGTCGGCCAAAGGTCGGCGAGGAAGACGGGCTCGCCCTTCGTGTCCATGCCGAGAGGTTCGGTCGTGAGGTCGAGATCGACGCGTCCGGCGAGGGCGTAGGCGACGACGAGCGGTGGCGACATGAGGAAGTTCGCCCGGATCGAGCCGTGGACGCGGGCCTCGAAATTGCGGTTGCCGGAAAGGACCGAGGCACAGACGAGATCGCCCGCTTTGATGGCGTCCTCGACTGCGGGATGGAGCGGCCCAGAGTTGCCGATGCAGGTGGTGCAGCCGTAGCCGACCGTTTCAAAGCCAAGGAGGTCGAGCTCTTTCTGGAGACCGGTCGCCTCGAGGTAATCGGTCACGACGCGCGAGCCGGGCCCGAGCGAAGTCTTCACAAAAGGCGGCACGGTGAGGCCGCGTGCGTTCGCCTTTTTCGCGACGAGACCAGCGGCGAGCATCACGCTCGGGTTCGAAGTGTTCGTGCAACTCGTGATCGCGGCGATGAGGACGGAACCGTGCTTGAGCTGGGTGTCGACGTTGATCGCGGTGATGACTTCCTCGGCGACGAGGGGATTCTCGAATTCACCCGCGGGCGAATCGAGGTGCATCGGAACGGTCGTCCCGCGCTTCGCCTCGTCGATGCCGAAGCCACCCGAGGCGGCGGGAGCGGTGAGAAGGGCGTTGAATTTTTCGCCGAGAACAGGCACGTCGATGCGGTCTTGCGGGCGCTTCGGTCCGGCGACGCAGGGAACGATGCTGGCGAGATCGAGCTCGAGGAGATCGGTGTAGTCGCACTCGCCCTTGTCGGGGATGCCAAAAAGGCCCTGGGCCTTGTAGTAGTTTTCCACGGTGGTGCAAAGCTCTTCGCTCCGGCCTGTGCCGCGGAGGTAGTTGATCGTCTCGCCGTCGACGGGGAAGAAACCCATCGTCGCGCCGTATTCGGGCGCCATGTTCGCGATCGTGGCACGGTCGGGCAGGGAAAGGGCGGTGGCGCCGGGTCCGAAGAACTCGACGAATTTGCCGACGACGCCGTGCTTCCGCAGGATCTCGGTGACGCGGAGGGTGAGGTCGGTCGCAGTGACGCCTTCTTTCAGTTCACCGTGGAGATAAACGCCGACGACTTCGGGGACGAGGAAGGTGACGGGCTGGCCCAGCATGCCGGCCTCGGCCTCGATCCCGCCGACGCCCCAGCCGACGACGCCGAGCCCATTGATCATCGTCGTGTGCGAGTCAGTGCCGACGAGGGTGTCGGGGTAATAGACACCATCCTTCGAAAGCACGCCTTTCGCGAGATACTCGAGGTTCACCTGATGGACGATGCCGATGCCGGGAGGCACGACGGAGAAGGTTTCAAAAGCCTGCTGGCCCCACTTGAGGAATTCGTAGCGCTCGCGGTTGCGGATGAATTCGATCGCCATGTTGCGGTCGAGGGAGAGCTGCGAACCGGCGAAATCGACCTGCACGGAGTGATCCACGACGAGGTCGACGGGCACGAGCGGCTCGACCTTCGAGGCGACGGCACCGCGTGACACGGCGGCGTCCCGCATCGCCGCGACATCGACCAAAAGCGGCACCCCGGTGAAATCCTGCAGGACAATACGTGCCACGGTGAAGGGGATCTCGTATTCGCCGGGAGCCTTCGCGTTCCAGTTCGCGAGATTGCTGACATCGGCATCGCTCACCTTGCGTCCGTCGACGTTGCGCAGCACCGATTCGAGAACAATGCGGATGCTGACGGGCAGGCGCGAGAGATTCTTCGCGACCCCGGCCTCGGCGAGGGCGGGCAAAGAGTAATATTTGCCCTCGGTTCCGGAACCGGTGGGGAAGGAACGAACAACGTCAAAACTCATCTTTTTCGGGTGCTGGGATAGGGATTGCGGGACGGACCCGACAGGGTTGACAGGCAGACTCCACCCCCTTGGCTCGCGCGCAAGTGGCGGGGTCCGGACAAAAGCGCCGGAGCTTAAAGCACGATCCGGGCCGGTTCAACACCCTTTCAGGCAAAGAGCGGCGCGATTTCCACCTCCTCCAGTGTCCCGGGGCGGACCCGTCACGCCCCCAAGGGGAGCGGCACTTCGGATGCGGCGAGAGCCGCGGCGCCGTGGGCTCCGGCGGAATCACCGAGACTGGCGGCGACGATGGGCGGTGCGTTGAAATAGTGTCCCTCAAGGGCCGAGCTGACGGCAGCCCGCACCCGGTCGAGATAGAGCGACTCAAGTTCGGTAAACGGGCCCGCCATGAAGACCGCGCGCGGATCGAGCATCTGCACGAGCCGCGCTGCGGCCGCGCCATGATGGGCGGCCGCGGTCGAGAGCATCGCCAGAGCGTCCTCATCCCCCGCTCCGCAGGCGGCGACAAATTCGATCCATCGATCGCTTCCCGGGGATTCTCCATCGATTACGGCTCGTATCGAGGCGACTTTCTCGAGCCAGTCCTCGTCCGAGACCGGCCAGCCCCGGATCTCACCGGCCATCTCATGCTCGCCGGCGACGAGCAATCCGTTGGCGATCACGGCGGCGGAAATCCCCGTCCTGACATTGATGCAGACGAGATTGGCCGCCCCCGCGAGCGGACCGAGCCAGTATTCTCCCAAGAGAATGGCGCGTGTTTTGTTCTCGATGTGGAGGATTCCCGGATCGAGTTCGAGCTCGGCGGCGAGATCGACATTCCGCCAGTCGGTGATGAAGGGGTAATAGACCGAAGTCCGGCTCTCACGCCGGACATGACCTGGCACCCCGACGCCGATGGCGATCACAGGAGAGACCGTCGGGTGTCTCTGGAATTCCGAGATGATCTGACGCAGATGCCCGATCACTTCCTCGCGGGCCGGATCGGAAGAAAGCCGCACCTTGCGACGTTCCACCACTTGTTGCGCATAATCGATCAGCACGCCGTGCAGGTGGCGGCCGTCGAAGTCGAACCCGGCGTAGGCACCGTATCCCCCCACGAGATCGAGAAAGCGGCGGGGACGTCCCACTTCCTTACGCTCTTCAATCCCCGTCTCGCGGACAATGCCCCGCTCGATCATGCTGTCGATGCGCCGCCCTGCGGTGGATTTCGCGATTCCCAAGCGATCCGCGAGATCCCGACGGGAGATCTCTTTCGCTTTTCTGATCTCCTTTACGATGAGCCTTTCAAGTGTGGCCGGGTCCATGACCCGATGAAACTAACCCGTCTTGAGCGTTTTGTGGCAAAAAATGCGCTTTTTTTGACAAAAAATGCAAAACGCCTCTCATTCGGGGAGTTCCTGGCCCTTGGTTTCGGGGAGGAAGAGGATCGCGACGACCCCGAGAAGGAAGAATCCGCCGAGCCAGGCGATCGCCACGTTCAGGTCCATCACTGCCTTCATTTTCCCCGAGAGAACGAGGAGAGTGGCGGCGAGAAGGCGTCCCCCGTTGAATCCCCAGCTCATCCCAGTCGCGCGGAGACGGGCGGGGAATAGTTCCGGAAAATACACGGCGTAGCCCGCGTGCATCCCGAGCGTGAAGAATCCGAAGACCGGCAGAATGACAAGGAGCGTGGTGTAGCTGGTGGGTGCGAAGCAAGCCACGAGCGTGATCGCGAGGGCCGCGACATGAAAAAGGATGAAGGTTTTTTTGCGTCCAATCCGGGTACTGATCGGTCCAAATAGAACGAGCCCGAGCCCGCCCCCGAGCGTTTGCACGATGCCGTAGGCGAATTTCGCCTTCTGCGAGGCCTCCTCGGGAGTCGCCCCTTCGGAGATGAGCATCTCACGGGCGAGATCCTGTCCAGCCACGGTCACCGCCCAAAACGTACCGAGTCCGACGGCGGCGAGGGCCATCGCGCCAAGGGCATGCCCGCGCCAAGGCGCGACGGTGAGGAGTTCCCTGAAACTGCCGACCTTCCCCGCACCGGCCTTCGCGTCCTCGCGGGCGCGCTTCCATTTCTCGGGTTCCTTCACGACGATGCGGACCCAGACGATGAGGAGGGCGGGAATGACACCGATGAGGTAGGCATATTCCCAGTTCGCCCCCACCCAGATCGCCGCCAGAGAAGCGAGCGAAGTGCCGATCACCGAGGAAGCATGGAAGATGCTCGAGGCGTGGGCGCGGGCCCGCTTCGGAAAGACCTCGGAGACGAGGGCTGCAGCCACTGCCCATTCTCCCCCCACCCCCATCGCGACGAGGAACCGCAGCGCGGTGACATGCCAGAGCTCCGTCGCGAAAAAGGTGAGACCGGAGAAGACGGAATACATCAGGATCGTGACGATCATGATGCCGCTCCTCCCGTGCCTGTCGGCGAGAGAACCAAAGAGCAGGCCGCCAAAGGTGCCGCCGAGAAGGAAGACGCCAAGAAACCAGTCTCCGTATTTCTTCACCTCGTCGCTCCCGGGGGACTGACCGAGGATGTCGCCGAGCATGTTGTTCCGCGTCAGGTTGAAGATCTGCCCCTCGTAGACATCGAAGATCCAGCCCGCCGACGCGATGATGAGGACGAGCCATTCGTAGCGCGTGATGCCGCGATACCACGGGCCGGAAGAGTCGTTCAGGGATGTTGTCATAGCAGGGGGATTTGTTTGATCTAACAGGGTATGCCGCGCGAGTAAACCCTCTTTGGCCGGGCGCGTTCGTGTGAGGGCGTAACGATCGCATCAATACCAAAGCTCATAGGGTTTGGTGACTCCGGGTATCGCGACGGGGTAGCGGCCCTCCGCATCGGGCTGCACGGGAGCCGGTGAGGTGAAATCAACGAGACCATCAGGGACGAGTTTTTGATTCGAGGCCATCGCGTCGTCCCACCGCACCTCCTGCCCCGAATAGGTCGCCATGCGCCCGAGGATGCCGGTCATCGTCGCCATCGCTCCGCGTTCCCCCTCGTTGTGATCGAGATTTTCGCGGATGGCCTTGAAGAAGGGAAAATGCTCGAGCTGATGCCCGTCCTCGCCCTGCCGCATGCGGAGGGTGTCGGCTTGTGGTCCTGTTAGGGTGAACTCCTTCGCGTCGAAGGTCGCCTTTCCCAAGGTGCCCGCGACCGACTCGCTGATGCTGCGCCAGCAGTTCGGGATCTGCCGCGCCTGGCTGTAGAGCAGGGTGCCGTCCTCGTATTCGTATTCGACGAAATGATGGTCGAAGATCTGCCCGTTCTCGGGCTTGTTCCGCACCTCGCGACCGCCCATTCCACGGGCGACGACAGGATGAATGTCCTTCATGATCCAGTTCGCCACGTCGAGATTGTGGACGTGCTGCTCGACATTGTGGTCTCCGGAGAGCCACGTGAAGTAATACCAGTTCCGGATCTGGTATTCGAGTTCGCTCTCGCCCTCGGCTCGCGGTTTGCCAGGTCGTGAGGTGCCGTTCCATAGGGCGCGGATCGTGACGATATCGCCGATCGCCCCATCCTGGATCCGCTGGATCCAGTTTTGATAGGCCGGTTGATGGCGGCGCTGGAGCCCGACGGCGACCTTCAATCCTTTTTCCTTCGCCGCCTTGCCAGCCGCGATCACCCGGTGAATCCCGTCGACATCCGAAGCCACCGGTTTTTCCATGAAGACATGCTTGCCCGCCGCTACCGCCTCCTCGAAATGGAGCGGTCGGAAGCCCGGCGGCGTGGCGAGGATGACGACGTCACACTCGGCGATGACGCGCTTATAACCTTCGAAGTCGTCATGACGCCGCTCCTCCGGCACGTCGACCCGTTCCGGCTTTCCTTTGCCGATGAGATCGTGGGCTTTTGCGAGGGTCTCGCGGTTCACATCGCAGAGCGAGTGGAGGATGACTCCGTCGTCCGCCTTCATCGCCTGGTTCGCCGCGCCGGCACCGCGTCCGCCGCAGCCGATCAGACCGAGTTTCAGTTTTCCATCGCCATTTGCGGCATGCACCGGCAGTCGTGCGGCGAGGGCGAGCGTGGACATCGCCGCACCGGTCCGGATCGATCGATCGAGAAAGGTGCGACGGCTGGAAAACGTTGGCTTCTCGGGAGTCATGAAAAGATTCTGGCAGCAATCCGGGCCCTCTGGCGAGCCTGTTTTTGATTGCAAATGAAACTGAAATACGGAATGAAATGGAATTTATCGGTTGCTCCCCTACTCCCTTGCCCGTTTGTCTGATTCATGAATGCAGCGATTCTCAACACGAATCTCGCTCCCGGAGGAAAGGCGGCCCACTTGGCTGAAACGATGGCGGGGCTGTTGGTGGAAGAGGGGCACGGAGCGACGGTTTTCTCCCTGGCGGAATGGGACCTGCCCCCCTGCGACGGGATTACCTGTTACCAGAATGAGAAAACCATCTCCCTGACCGCCGAACTGGCCAGAGCGGACGCGTTGATTCTCGTTTCGCCCGTCTACAATTACGACCTCAACGCCGCCGCGAAGAATCTCATTGAACTGACCGGCTACAGCTGGAAAGGCAAGGCGATCGGGCTCGTCTGCACCGCCGGAGCGGAGAAGAGCTACCTCTCGCCCCTGGCGTTCATGAACAGCCTCGGCACCGACTACCGCTGTCTCGTCTCGCCGCGCTACGTCTACGTGACCCGTGCCGACTTCAACGCTGACAACACCCTCCACGCCGACGGCGACATCCGTCGTCGCCTCACTTTTCTCGCGAAGGAACTCCCCATTCTCGCGGATGCCGCGGCCCGCATCGCGGCGATGGACCGCTGAACCCACTTTCCGACCTGCATCACCCCCATGTCCGAAAACCATCCCCCCGTCGCCATCCGTAGTCCCGAACGCAAAATCGAAGTGGCCTGGTTCTCCGCCCTCTGTGGCGACGACTACGAATTCCTCGGGATGCCCGACGGGAAACTCCGCAGCAGCTACGAACACTGTGGGGACATTGTCAGGACTGCCGACCGCCTCGGCTATCAGAACATTCTCCTGCCTTCGGGTTGGATCGTGGGACAGGATGCCCTCGCCTTCGCTTCGGCGATGGCTCCCCAGACGACCTCGATCAACCAACTCGTCGCCCTGCGCATGGGCGAGGTCTGGCCGCCCATGCTCGGACGCGCCCTCGCCACCCTCGATCACATCGCGAAGGGCCGGCTCTGCATCAACATCATCTCCTCGGACATGCCCGGGACGAAGGAGAGCAACGAAGTCCGCTACGCCCGCAGCAGCGAGATCATCCAGATCCTTCAGGGGATGTGGGCGACGGACGGTCCCTATGAATTCAAGGGCGAGTTCTACGAAATCAGCCTGCCCAACACCGACGCGGCCAAACCCTACCAGCAGAACGGAGGCCCGCTCATGTACTTCGGCGGCATTTCCCCCGCGGCGCAGGAGCTCTGCGCGAAGCATTGCGACGTCTTCCTGATGTGGCCCGAGACCGAAGACCGCATCGAGGCAACGATGCGCGGCATGGCCGAAAAAGCCGCCGCCCACGGACGGAAGATCGACTTCGGGTTCCGTTCGCACGTCATCGTCCGCGAGACCGAAGCCGAGGCCCGTGCAGCCGCCGATCGTCTCATTTCTAAGCTCGATCGCGACAAAGGACAGGAGATCAAGGACCGCAGCATGGACAGCAAAAGCCTCGGGGTGATGCGGCAGGACGAACTCCGCGCCCAGAGCCACGACCTTTATCTCGAACCCCATCTCTGGAGCGGCGTCGGCCTCGCCCGGAGCGGCTGCGGCAGCGCGATCGTCGGCGATCCCGACCAGGTCTACGAAAAGCTGCAGCGCTACATCGATCTCGGCATCCGCGCTTTCATCCTCAGCGGCTATCCCCACCTCGACGAGTGTGATCTTTTCGCGAAACACGTCCTGCCCCGGCTCGATACCGTGAAGCTGAATGAAGCCCAGGGCCGGCTCGTGCCCGATCCCGTGACTCCTCTGACCACCGCAACGCGCAAATGATTCGCCCCCGCGGTGTCCATTTGCGAGAACAACCGGCCACGATGATCCAGCGTCTCCTCCTCTTCTGCGCCGCACTTGTCTTCATCCCCGCCGCCGCCACCGCGCAGGATGGCGGAAAGGCGAAAAAGGACATCCCGCCCTTTTCCTGGGTCTCACCCCTGCCGGCCAAGGCCGCACTGCCCGAGGGCGTGCGGCACGCGACCTTCCGCAGTCCCTCGATGGGAATCGAGGTCGGCTATTACATTTACCTGCCGCCCGGTTACGAGAACAGCGAGACGCGCTATCCGGTCGTCTACCACCTCCACGGCGGGCGTCCCGGGGGTGAAGGCAAAAGCGTGAAGATCGCCTCCTACGTCGATGCCGCAATTCGCAAAGGCACGATCCAGCCGACGCTCTACGTGTTTCCGAACGGAGGTCCGGTAAGCTGGTACGACATGCCCGACATGGAGAACGGAATGGGAGAATCCGTCTTCGTCAAAGAACTCATCCCTCACATCGACGCGACCTGGAGGACCTGGGGAACCCGCGAGGGGCGCGCCCTCGAAGGCTATTCCCAGGGCGGACGCGGCACGACCCGCATCATGTTCAAACATCCGGAACTCTTCCTTTCCGTTGCCCCCGGCGGCTCGGGCTACGGGCCTGAGAAACACATCCAGGAAAACGATGGGTATGAGAACGAAACGCTGCGTTTCCTACCCGTCGGCTACAACACCTGGGATCTTGCCAAAGCCTTCGCCACGCGAACGGAGCGACCCGAGCTGCGCATCCTCGTTTGGGATGGGACGAAGTGTTTCAACTACGAGTTCAACGCGAAATTCTCCACTTATCTGAAGGAGCTCGGCATCGCGCACGAATTCTTGTCCATCCCTGACGTGCCGCACACCGCGACGGGGAGCTACGACGTGAAGGGCGACGAGATCATGCGCCATCACCAGAAGACCTTCGCTGAATTTCCTCCCTCAGCCCGTTGAAAGGTTGCCCCCTGTGCTCCCTGCCCCGCGATCACACCAGAATCTCACCGATCACCCGCGCTTCCTCCACGCCGGTGAGGCGCTGGTCGAAGCCCTGGTAGCGGTAAGTGAGCTTCTCGTGATCGATCCCTAACAAATGCATCATCGTCGCGTGGAGGTCTCGGACCTGTACTGGGTTTTCCGCGACCTCGTTGCCGAGATCGTTGGTCGCGCCATAGCTGGTCCCGCCCTTCACCCCGCCGCCGGCCATCCACACGGTGTAGGCGTCCTTCTGGTGATCGCGACCGCATTTCGCGGGTGACTCGTCGCCCTGGAGCATGGGCGTGCGTCCGAACTCGGCTCCCCAGACGACGAGGGTCTGATCGAGGAGCCCGCGTTGTTTCAGATCGGCAATGAGGGCGGCGATGGGCTGGTCGACTTCCTTGGTGAGGGCGGCGAGACGGCCCTTCTGGCCTGCATGGGTGTCCCAGTCGCCGTGGAAGAGCTCGACAAAACGCACCCCGCGCTCGACGAGGCGGCGCGCCTGGAGGCACTGGGTCGCGAACTCGCCCTTGCCGTAGCGCTCGCGGGTCGCGGCATCCTCCTGGGAAAGATCGACGAGCTCGGGCACGGAGGCCTGCATGCGGAAAGCCATCTCGTATTGCTCGATCCGCGTGACGATCTCGGGATCGCCGACGCTTTCGAAATACTGGCGGTTGATCGCCTCGATGCTGTCGAGCGTGCGGCGGCGATCGTCGCGGGTGACGCTCTTCGGACTGTTGAGGAAAAGCACAGGATCTCCCTCGCCGCGGAGCTGCACTCCCTGATGGACGCTCGGGAGGAAGCCGGATTTCCAGAGATTCGCTCCGGCTCCCGGCGTATTGCCCGTGAGAAAAACGACGTAGGCGGGGAGGTTCTCCGACTCGCTCCCTAGACCATAGGTCGTCCAGGAACCGATCGAGGGATTGCCCTGGCGGTTCAATCCGGTGTGGAAGACGAGTTGGGCGGGACCGTGATTGAACTCGGTCGTGTGCACCGACTTCACGAGACAGAGTTCATCGGCGACCGTGCCGAGCTGCGGGAGCAATTCGGAGAGGGCGAGGCCGCTCTTGCCGTGTGGGTGGTATTGATAGGGGGATCCGAGCAGCTTGGGATGGCCACGGAGGAAGGAGAAACGTTTCCCCTCGAAAAGCGACTCGGGTGCGAGCTGACGGTCGTACTTCCGCAGGACGGGTTTCTCGTCGAAGAGATCGAGCTGCGAGGGCGCGCCCGTCATGTGAAAAAAGATGACGCTCTTGGCCTTCGGCGCGACGGCACGGAGGGCCGGCGGCACTTCTCCGAGGAGATCACGCTGCAAAAGCGATCCAAGCGCGAGCGAACCGAGGCCCGCTCCGGTGCGCGAGAGGAATTGGCGGCGAGAGGTCTGGGCGGAATTCATGAACGGTTGATCGTCTCGTGCAGGTTCAGCAGGATCGTCGCGACCTCGCGCCAGGCTTTGTCCTCCGATCCCGAGGCGGTCCGCACCGTCTCGAAGGCGGAGAGCAACAACTGCCGCTCGGGCTCGGTTGGTTGCCTCGTCAGGGCCGTCCGGAAAGCCCACTCGATCCGAACGTCCGTCGCCGCCCCGCCTTCTTTCGCGATGCGTTTTCCGAAGGCGGCCGCCATTTCGACGTAAACGGGATCATTGAGCACGGTCAGCGCCTGCAGCGGCGTGTTCGAGACATCGCGTTGCACGACGCAGGCGGAGCGGTCGGGCGCGTCGAAGTTCGCGAAGCTGGGATAGTGCGCGTTGCGCCGCCAAAGCGTGTAAACCCCGCGGCGATGGGCTTCGGATCCCTGTGAGGGAACATAGTAGGTCTCCGAGGCCCCGGCGCTTTTCCTCCAAAAGGTTGCGGGCTGGTAGGGCCTGACATTCACCCCAAAGAGACGACGGTCGAGCAGTCCGCTGATGGCGAGCCCCTGGTCGCGGATCATCTCGGCGCCGAGGCGGTGGCCCGGGTGACGCCAGAGGAGCTGGTTGCGCGGGTCGGCCGCGGCGGCTTTTTCATTCACGACGACGGACTGCCGGTAGGTCGCCGAAAGCACGACCCGTCGGATCGATTTTTTCATGGACCAGCCATCCTCGCTGACAAAGGTCGCGGCGAGCCAGTCGAGCAGCTCGGGATGGGTCGGCTTCTCCCCCTGCGTGCCAAAATCCTCGGGCGTCGTGACGAGGCCCTGGCCGAAGAGTTCGATCCAAAGACGGTTGATATAGGCGCGGCCCACAAGCGGATTGGCGGCATCGACGAGCCACCTCGCGAGGCCAAGCCGGTTGCGGGGGAGTTCGTTCGAGAAAGGATGGAGCGAGGCGGGTGTGGCGGCTTTCACCTCTTCGCCGTGGGCGAGGAAGTCGCCGCGTTTCGCGACGAAGGTGGGGCGAGGCTCCGTCATCTCCACCATCACGCGCACCTCTTTCTTGCGCTGCTCCTTGAGACGGGCCTCCATGATCTCGGCCTCCTCGAGGCGACGACCCATCGTGCGGTCCTTCAAGGCGAGCTTGGTGTTGAGACTGCGGCATTGGTTGAGGCTCATCTCCTCCTCGCGCTCGAGGATCTCCTGGACGTCCTTCGGCAGGCTGGCGCGTCCTTTGGGATCCTTGGCGATCTTCTCGTCGACCGCTTTCAAGAGGTCGCCGCGGATCCCGTCCATCGCCGCCTCGAACTCGCTCTCGGCCTTCAACTCGGCGTCGATGTCGGCGAGGCTCCGCGTCACCGCGAGGGTGGGTCCGATCGCGACCATGTTCGACATCCCCATCTCCATGCCTTCCTGCTTCGACTCGGGCGGCGCCTGGTTGAAAAAGGCGGTGAGGCTGTAGTATTCCTTCGTCGTGACCGGATCGTACTTGTGATTGTGACACTGGGCGCAGCCGATCGTGCTGCCGAGCCAGATCGTGCCGGTGGTGTTGACGCGATCGACGACACGTTTGTAATGGTCCTCGTTCGGATCGGTGCCGGCTTCGAGATTGAGCGGCGCGTTGCAATGGAAGCCGGTCGCGACCTTCTGCGACTCGGTCGCGTCCGGCAGGAGGTCGCCGGCGAGCTGTTCGATCGAGAATTGATCAAAGGGCATGTCCGCATTCAACGCGGCGATGACCCAGTCGCGCCACGGCCACATGTTTCGCGGGGCGTCGCGCTGATAACCTTCCGAATCAGCGTAGCGGGCGAGGTCGAGCCACTGGACCGCCCACTTTTCCCCGAAGTGCGGTGAGGCGAGGAGGCCATCGACGATCCTGACATAATGCTCAAACGACGGATCGGCGAGAAAGGCGTCGGTCTCGGCGACGGAGGGAGGCAGACCCGTCAGGTCGAGATGGAGGCGACGCAGAAGCCGCGCCGGATCGGCCTCGGGATTCAGGGACAGGCCGGCCCCGGAGAGTTTCGCCACGACAAAGGCATCGATCTCGTTGCTATTGCGATCAGCAGGCAAGGCATCACCCGCGTCCGGGAGAGGTGATTTATGCGGCGCCACGTAGGACCAATGTTTCGGCGGCCGCCAACCGTCGTCGGGCCAATTCGCACCATCCGCGATCCATTGCCGGATCGTTCCGATTTCGGCGGCCGTGAGCGGTTCGCCCTTGGGCGGCATTCGCTTTTCGGGATCGCTCTCCATCACGACATGGAGCAGCACGGATTGATCCGGCTTGCCCGGGACAAAAAGCGGCTCGCCCGCATCGGTGGGAAGCTGGGCATGGTAGTAGTTCTCGAGTCCGATCCCGCCTTTCAACGTAGCCGTGTCGTGACAATCGAGACAACGAGCCTCGAGGATGGGGAGGACGTCTTTCCCGAACTCGACCGCACCGAGACCCGCTCCCGAGAGGAAGAGGGCCGCGACGAGGCAAAAACGCGGGACGTAGGCGGCGACCATGGGAGGAGTGTGCCAGATCTTCCCCAAAAGCGCGAGTCCCGAAAACGCGTCATTCGGGGGGGCGGGCCGACTCAGGCGAGAATCCCGCGCACGACCTTGCCATGCACGTCGGTGAGGCGGAAGTCGCGCCCCTGATACCGGTAGGTGAGACGCTCGTGATCGATCCCAAGGAGGTGCAGCAAGGTCGCGTTGAGATCGTGGATGTGGACGGGATCCTCCGTGATGTTGTAGGAAAAATCATCGGTCGCTCCATGGGTGTGGCCGGCCTTGACCCCGGCTCCCGCGAGCCAGAGCGTGAAGCAGCGCGGGTGATGATCGCGACCGTAATTGTCCGCGGTGAGTTCGCCCTGGCTGTAGACGGTGCGGCCGAATTCCCCGCCCCAGATCACGAGGGTGTCCTCGAGGAGTCCGCGCTGTTTCAGGTCCTTCACGAGAGCGGCGGACGCCTGGTCGGTGTCGCGGCACTGACCGCGAATCTGCTTGGGCAGGGCGTTGTGCTGATCCCATCCCATGTGAAAGAGCTGCACGAAGCGCACGTCACGCTCGACCAGTCGCCGCGCGAGGAGACAATTGTAGGCGTAGCTGCCGCGGATGCGGGCATCGGATCCGTAGAGGTCGAAGGTCGACTGCGGTTCACCCGTGAGGTCGGCGACATCGGGGACGGAGGTCTGCATCCGGTGCGCCATTTCGAACTGGGCGATACGCGTGAGCGTCTCGGGATCTCCCAGCTCCTCATGGGCCGAACGATTCAACTCGGCGATCGCTTCGAGGTTCCGCCTCCGTCCCGCATCGCTGACACCGGCGGGATTCTCGAGGAAAAGGACGGGATCGCCGCTCGAGAGGAACTTCACTCCCTGATGCCGCGAGGGAAGGAATCCGCTGCCCCAGAGCCGATCGTAGAGCGGCTGGCAATTTGGCCGGCCGCTCCCTCGCGAGAGAAGGACGACAAAAGCCGGGAGGTCTTCGTTGATCGCCCCGAGACCATAGCTGATCCACGATCCGAAGCTGGGACGACCCGCCAACTCGGCCCCGGTCTGGAGAAAGGTGATCGCGGGATCGTGATTGATCGCCTCAGTGAACATCGACTTGATGTAGCAGATCTCATCGGAGACCGAGGCGAGATGCGGAAGGAGATCGCTCACCGTCGCGCCGCTTTGACCGTGACGGGCGAATGGGAAGATCGAAGGCGCGATGGGAAAACGATCTTGACCCGAGGTCATCGTCGTGAGCCGCTGTCCCTGGCGGATCGATTCGGGAAGATCCTCGTTGAATCGTTTCGCCAGCTCCGGTTTGGGATCAAAGAGATCGATCTGCGAGGGAGCGCCGGATTGGCAGAGGTAGATGACGCGTTTGGCTTTGGCCGCGCCGGAGGCCAGCGATTGACCGCGAAGGAGCGACTCGAGCGCGATGGCCCCGATTCCGAGGCGGGAGCCATGGCCGAGAAACTGGCGGCGGGTGGAGTCGGACATACGACGAAAGAGGGTAATGTCAGGGAGGTGACAGGGTCAGGTCGAGGTTGAGGAGGATCTCGGCAATCTCGGTCCACGAGGCGAGTTCGATGGAGTCTTCGGCGGAGCCGGACCGCTCCCTCGCAAGGGCGGGATCAGCGGCGTAGCGGGCGCGATGATCGTTCAACGCGGCGAGGAGCACGTCGATCTCGGAGTCGGAAGGATCGCGCACGAGGATCTTTCGCCACATGCGCGCGAGTCGCGATCGATCGTCACCGGCGACGGTCGTTTCGCTCGCGGCGAAAGCGAGGGCGGCGAGAGAGAAATTCGGATCGTTGAGGGTCACGAGCGCCTGGAGGGGCGTGTTGGTGTTTTCGCGTCCGACGGAGCAGGTCTCGCGACCGGCTGCGTCGAAGAGGAGCAGATTGGGCGGCGGGACGCTGCGTTTCCAAAGGGTGTAGAGACTGCGACGAAACCGCCCGTCGCCGGAGTCGGGGACGTAGCGGGTCGTGTTGCTGTTGACTCCGGCGACGGCTTCCCAGAGGCCCTCGGGTTGGGGAGGACGCACCGGTGGTCCGCCCATCGTTTCGACGAGGAGACCGCCGGCGAAAAGAGCCTGGTCGCGGATCGCGGGCGCGGGCAGTCGCTTCCTTGGTCCACGGGCGAGGAGGCGGTTGCGGGGATCGCGTTCGATCATCTCACGGGGGATCGCGGAACTGCGTCCATAGGCGTCGGTCAGGACGATGCGGCGCACGAGGCCCTTCACATCCCATCCGCTCGCGACGAACTCCGCCGCGAGAAAATCGAGCAGTTCCGGATGACTCGGCTGCTCACCCTGCCGCCCGAAATCCTCGGGGCTTGCGACGAGGCCCGTTCCGAAGAACTGCTGCCAGAGACGGTTCACGGTGACGCGGGCGGTGAGTGGGTGCCGCGGATCGACGAGCCAGCGGGCAAGGGCGAGGCGATCCTTCTTCGTATCGGAGGGAAGCGGGAGCCGGAGAAACGCGGGAACATTCGGAGTCACGACCTCGCCGGGTTGATCGTAGAGTCCCCGCCCGAGAACGTGGGTGGGACGCGGTTCGCCGGCACGCTCGCGCATCACCATGACGCGGGTGCTCGCGGAAGCGCGCGCCGCTTTGAGGGACTCGCGGGCGTGGTCGCGTTGGTTTCGAAGATCCTGCAAATCAGGAAAACTCTCCTGAAACTCGCGAGCCAGCGTTTCCGTCTCCTCCGAAAGAAGCGCCGTCCGCAGCGTTTGCGTGAGTTCTTTCTCCCCGAGCTCGCCGACGGCGAGGCTGACCCGGAAGCGCCCGATGAAATACTGCTCCTCGCGGGAGAGATAGGCGAGTTCGATCACCACTTCGTCGCCCGGGTTGAAGGTCATCGTCTCGGTGAGGGTGAAGACCGCGGAGACGGGCTCGGTGCGCGCTCCGCCGACGGACCAGCCGCTGAGCGCATCCCCGTCGATCGCGTCGGCCACGGGACGCCCCGGAGAGACGACGTCGGATTGTGCGGATGTCAGGGCGAGGGTTTTCCCCTTGTGACGCACCACCAGTTCCGAGAGCAGAAAGTCGCCGTTGAAGCTGCGCGAGAGCGATCCTCCGGTGAGATCCGGATGAGGTAGCGCCTCGAGCCGGATCGCGTGGACACGAAGGGGATGGCCGGTATCGAGGGAGAGCCGATGCGTGTCATTCAGCGGATTCGCTCCGCCGAAAAGAATGGACCGGTCGGGCAAGGGCGTGAAGGTCGAGTCGGGAGAATCTCCCTTCACGGTCGTCGGCTCGGTCACGAGCCAGTAATCGCCCCCATCGAGGATCGCCTTTTCCCCGGCGAGCCAGCGATCCTGTTCGGCGACGAGCGCCGCGGCCTTTTCGCGGAGGTCCGTTTCGCATTTTGTCAGGATCTCCGAACGCTCCTCGATCGCCTTTTCGAATCCCGGGACCGCGACTTCGAGATCGGGGATCGCGGTGAGTCCGACACCGTCGGCTCCCTTCTCGGCTATGTTGTTGAAAAAGGCGGCCAATTCGAAGAACTCGCGCTGGGTGAGCGGATCGAACTTGTGATCGTGGCAGCGGGCACATCCCGCGGTGAGTCCCATCCAGACCGTCGCCGTCGTGTCGACGCGGTCGATGACGTATTCGGTGCGATATTCCTCGTCGATGGCACCGGCTTCCGCGTTGATGCGGTGATTGCGGTTGAACCCGGTCGCGACAAGCTGGTCCGTGGAGGGCGAAGGGAGGAGGTCGCCGGCCAGTTGCTCGATCGTGAACTGATCGAAGGGCTGGTTCGCGTTGAATGCCTTCACGACCCAATCCCGCCACGCCCACATCGAACGGAGGTTGTCCTTCTGATAGCCGTGGGTGTCCGCGTAACGCGCTGCTTCGAGCCAATCCCAGGCCATGCGCTCGCCGTAGCGGGGACTCGCGAGGAGCCGGCCGACGGCGGTCGCGTGGTCCTGATCAGCGAGAAAGCGGGCGACGTCGCCGGGGTCGGGAGGCAGTCCGGTGAGATCGAGGGCGACCCGGCGCAACCAGGTCGCCGGATCGGCGGGAGGATTCGCGGCGACGCCCTCGCGGTCGAGACGCTCGAGGAGGAAGGCATCAATCGGGTCGTCCGAGATTTTCGCCACGGGAAGGGGCGGCCGGGAGACGGGTTCGAAGGCCCAGTGCCCCTGCCACGCGGCGCCTTCCTTCACCCATCGGAAGAGGATCTCCTTCTCCTTTGCCGTGAGTTGTTTCGCGTCATCCGGAGGAGGCATCACGTCGTCTTTCTCGGTCGTCGTGACCCGGTAGTGGAGTTCGCTCTTCTCCGGGTCGCCCGGTGTCACGATGGCGAGACCGCTTTCCGCCTCGCGGTTGAGGAACGCTTCTTCGTCCAGTCTCAGATCGGCTTTGCGCGATCCCCCGTCGGGCCCGTGGCAATGAAAACACTTGTCCGAAAGAATCGGGAGCACGTCGCGATTGAAACGGATCGTCTCCCCGGCACCGGACACCCGCACGGCGAATGCGAGGACGGCGATGGGAAAAAGGGTGCCGGGCTGGATCTTCACGGACGGAATTGTCTCATAGTCGCAGCGGGATCCAAAGACGATTTCCAGTCAAAAGAGGGGTCCGCGATTGAGGCCTTGTCCGCTTTCCGGGAATTCGGGATACTTCCACCCGAACGATGATCGAGATAGCAGACAAGTCGCGTCGATCCTTTCTGCGCGTGGGAACGCTGGGAATGGGCGGCGCCACGCTCTCGCTGCCGCAATTCCTCGCCGCGAAAGTGATTGCCCCCCATCTCGTGAAGGATCGCTCTGTCGTCTTTCTCTTCATGCACGGAGGCCCCTCGCAGACGGAGACCTTCGACCCAAAGATGGACCAGCCCGCCGGGATCCGCTCGGCCACCGGTGAGATCCCGACGAGCCTTCCCGGGGTGACTTTTGGCTCGACCTTTCCGAAACTGGCGAAGCTCGCCCACAAGCTCGCGATCGTGCGCAATTTCACGACGGGCACCGGAGCCCACGACATCAAACCCATCGTCGGGAAAAACTCGCTCGGGGCGAACATCGGATCGCTTTACGCCCGCGCCGCCGGCACGAATCATCCCGATGGCCTCCCGCGCAACATCGCCCTCTATCCGAAGGCCGTCGATCCGGCGGCGATGGCGATGATCAAGACCTTCGGCGACTTCGCCTCGCCCGGTCCGCTCGGATCGGCCTATGCGCCCTACGAACCCGGCGAAGGGGCGCAGATGCAGGAGGACATGACCCTGAAACTGGCGCGGAACCGCTTCGACGAAAGGCGCCTCCTCCTTTCCGACCTCGACACCGCGCGCCGCCATCTCGACGACACGGGCGCCTCGGGCATGAGCGGATTCCAGGGCCAGGCCTTCGACATGGTCCTCGGCGGCATCGCCGAGGCCTTTGACGTGACGAAGGAGGATCCCCGGACTCTCGCCCGCTACGACACCGCGTCCCTCGTGCATCCTGACAAAATCCGAAAAGTCTGGAAAAACCACGAGCGCTACCGCGACCACGGCCAGACCATCGGCAAGCTGATGCTCCTCGCCCGCCGGCTCTGCGAGCGCGGCGCTGGCTTCGTGACGGTGACGACGAACTTCGTTTGGGACATGCACGCCGATGCGAACAACGCGACCATGGTCGAAGGGATGGACTACGTCGGCGCTCCCTTCGACCATGCCGTCAGTGCCTTCATCGAGGATGTCGAGGCGCGTGGGCTTTCCGAAAAGATCCTCCTCGTCTGCTGCGGCGAGATGGGGCGGAATCCGGTGATCAATGCCAAGGGCGGCCGCGATCATTGGGGCAATCTCGCGCCCTTGATCCTCTATGGCGGCGGGCTCAAGACCGGTCAGGTCATCGGTCGCAGCGATCGCCGCGGCGGCGAGCCCGACGGATCCGCCATCCAGATGGAGAATCTCACCGCGACGATCCTGCACACGCTCCTCGACCTCGGCGAAGTCCGCTTGATGAACGGCCTTTCGAACGAACTCCTCACCGCGATGACCGGGCCCATGCCGATCCGGGAGCTGGTTTGATTGCCACTTTGGCCGGTGAACGATCGAGCGAAGAGGGGCGGCCTACAATCGAGCTAAGAAGAGGCGGCCTACGGAATACACTGAAAACACGGAATGGCAGAAGACCGGGATCGAGATCCCGGTTCTGTTCTCATGGCGCAGAATGGGGTGCGGCCACCAGGATACTTACTAATCCGTCCCTTCCGTGTTTTCCGTGTATTCCGTAGGCCGCCATTCCGTATATGGTGTTGATGGGCAGATCTTTGCCTTTTCCGCGCACCGTTTGCGATGCGGTTGAAAGATGGTGCCGACTTAGTCATAAGGGCGGGATGTACCGACTCATCCGACTGCTGTTACTTAGCGTGATTTTGTCTCCCTTTCTCGCTTTCGCCGCCGAAGCAGCGCCGGAGGCCAAAGCCGCCTTCGATCTGCGCGCCTTCCTCGCGCCCTTCCACACCGTCACCCTCCACCTGCCGATCGGCTTCGTGATGATGGCGGCGATCCTCGAGGGATACCACTTCCTCCGTCCGAGCCGGCCGCTCCGCAATGCGATCGGACTCGTCCTCGCCTTCAGCGCGATAACCTCGGTGATTGTGGTCTTGCTAGGCATTTTTCGCGCCGACGGCGGCGGCTACGAGCCCGAGACGCTCGAGCATCATCGCTGGTATGGCATCGCCGTCGGCGCGCTCACGATCGTGATCGCGGTGGTGCATCCGCTCGTCTTCCGCACGGACGGGAAAAAGGCGGGACCGGCGCTCTATCGTATTCTCCTTCTCGGCGATCTCGTTCTCCTTTCCGTCGCGGGCCACGGCGGCGGGAACCTCACCCATGGATCGAAGTATCTCACCGAAAACGCCCCCGGCTGGGTCAAGGAGTGGGTCGAAACCAAGGGTCAACAGGGTCCGGTCGAGGGCGGCACACCCGCAAGCGGCGGCGAATACACGACGGTGATCCGGCCGATCTTGGAGAAGAAGTGTTTCCAATGCCACGGACCTGAAAAACAAAAGGGCGACTACCGCATGGACACCGTCGAGGGACTCTTCGCCGCCGGTGAAAGCGAACTGGATCCCGTCGTGAAAAAGAGTCCGATGGAAAGTTATCTCATCGAGACCATTACCCTGCCCGAAGACGACGAAATGGCGATGCCACCGGACGGGAAAGACCGTCTCACCCCCGAGGAAACCCTCGCCGTGATCCGCTGGATCTGGGCCGGGGCGAAGACGGAGTGAGGATCGCTGACCCGATTCACGCGAATCGCCGCAAATCCCGCGTGCTCTCAAGGCCGACCAATGCCACGATTGGTCCCATGCTCCCCGATTTCCTCATCGGCTTCGTCCTCGTTGCCGCCAACGTCAGCCTGCACGCCCTCGGTCTCGCGGGTCTCACCTCATTCCTCCTCTCCCACCCGCCGAAGAGCAATCGGCTCGGCGCCCTCACCTGGCTGCTCATCCGGACGGCCTGGTTCCTCATCATTCTCCACGGCATCGGCGTTTCGCTCTGGGCGCTCGCCTACTGGCTGCTGGGCTGTCTGCCCGACGTCGGATCGGCCTTCTACTTTTCGGGCACGACCTACACAACGATCGGCTACGGTGATCTCGTCCTGCCGCCGGGCTGGCGCCTCCTCGCTCCGCTCGAGGGCATGACCGGCATTCTCATGAGCAGCCTCTCGGGTGCCTACTTCTTTGCCGTGGTCACGAAAGTGCTCGGCACGAAGATGGAGGTGAAGTGAAGGAAACGGCATCGCGCGAGCGCTTGTCGCTTGCCTCCCCGGCCGCCCCCGGATAAGTCTTCCCGGATCATGAGCAGTTCCCCCCACTTTCTCGAAACCGCCGACGGCGGTGCCTTTCCCTCGGTCGGACTCGGTACCTGGAAGATCCCTTCCGAGGTCCTCCCCGACCTGATCCCCAGCGCCGTCGAGCTCGGCTACCGCCACTTCGACTGCGCCTGCGACTACAGCAACGAGCCCGCCGTGGGCGAGGGATTGAAGCGCGTCCTCGATTCCGGTGCCTGCTCGCGCGACGATCTCTGGGTCACTTCGAAACTCTGGAACACCTACCACCATCCCGATCACGTCCGCCTCGCCTGCGAACGCAGCCTCAGCGACCTAGGTCTCGACGTGCTCGATCTCTACCTCATCCACTTCCCCGTGACTCTGGCCTACGTGCCCTTCGAGGAACGTTATCCCCCCGGCTGGTTCTTCGACCCGAATGCCCCGAATCCCGCGATGAAGCATGTGCCCATCCCGATCTCCGACACCTGGGGAGCGATGGAAAATCTCGTCGGAGCCGGTCTCGTGAAACGCATCGGCATCTGCAATTTCACCACCGGGATGATCCGCGATCTCCAGGCCTACGCCTCGATCGCACCGCAGGTGCTGCAGGTCGAGATGCATCCCTACCTCACCCAGCAGCGGCTCTTGCGGTATTGTCAGGATGAAAACATCACCGTCACCGCCTTCTCGCCCTTCGGTGCGAGTTCCTACGTGCCGCTGAACATGGCGGGCGAAAACGAGTCCGTCCTCGCCGATCCCGTCGTCACCGCGATTGCCTCGGCCCACGGCCGCTCCCCCGGGCAGATCGTGCTGCGCTGGGCGGTGCAACGCGGCACCGTGACGATCCCGAAAACGCAGACCGTCGCCCACCTCCGCGAGAATCTCGCGATTTTCGATTTCGAACTGAGCGCCGAGGAAATGACGAAG
>Ga0209573_1000286_pt1 | contig 119071 bp, 109 predicted proteins | sample TNRBio252014_DNA_FD_185870 | JGI IMG/M metagenome (GOLD analysis project Ga0209573, IMG submission 185870) | Wastewater treatment Type I Accumulibacter community from EBPR Bioreactor in Madison, WI, USA - TNR Reactor_6/25/2014_ DNA (SPAdes)... | ecosystem: Engineered > Bioreactor > EBPR >...
TGATTGCGCCGATGCTCTGCGGCGGACTGTACGAGATCAGCCGCCGCCGCCAGGCCGGCCAGTCTTCGACTTTTCTCGAATCGCTGGCGGGCGGCCGCCGCAACGCCGGCGAACTGATCAAACTCGGGCTGCTGCTGGCCATCATCGGGCTGTGCTGGGAACGCGTTTCGACGCTGCTCTTCCTGGTCCTGGCACCACATATCCCGCCTGACCTGCTGATCTTGCTGGCCGAGATGCCCAAGCTGCCGGAGAATCGCGATCTGATGATCATCTGGTTGATGAGCGGTGGCAGTCTGGCTTTACTGGTCTTCGCCATCACCGTCGTCTCGGTGCCGCTGCTGCTCGATCGCCAGGTGGACTTCATCGTCGCCATGCGCACCAGCCTGAGTGCCGTCGATGCCAACATACGCTTGATGGTCTTCTGGGCGGCACTGGTTGCAACGCTGACCGTGTTAGGCATCGGGACCTTGTTTTTTGGCTTGATCGTTCTCATGCCCTTGATCGGGCATGCCTCCTGGCACGCTTATCGCGACCTTGTAGAACAGCGAGCTGCCAGCGACCATCCGCACAGCCAGCCAACCACAGCCAGACGCTAGCCCTGCCCGGAACAAGCGCTCGGCGCTCGGCAAGCACCCTCCCCTGCACCCACGGAACTCTTGATGACTGCCACCACCCCGTCCGAAAACCCCCTTCTTGACCTGTCCGGCCTGCCGCGCTTCGACGCCATCGCGCCGAGCGACGTGCAGCCGGCGATCAGCCAGCTGCTCGATGACTGCCGCGCGCTGGTTGTGCGGCTGACGTCGCCAGGTGCGGCGACGACCTGGAACGACTTTGCCGCCGCGCTGACCGACGGCCTCGAACCGCTGTCGCGCGCCTGGGGAATCGTCGGCCATCTGCACGCGGTCAATGACGTCCCCGCATGGCGCGAGGCGTATAACCGCATGCTGCCCGAAGTCTCGCGCTTCTACGCCGAGTTCGGCCAGAACCTCAAGCTCTTCGCCGCCTACCAGGCAATCGCCGAGAGTGCTGAATACGCCTGCCTTTCGCCAGCGCAGCAGCGCATCATCGACAACGAGATTCGTGATTTCCGACTCGCCGGTGCGCAGCTGCAGGACGATCAGAAGCCGCGCTTCCAGGCGATCTCCGAGGAACTCTCGCAGCTCTCGGCCAAGTTCTCGGAAAACCTGCTCGACGCCACCAACGCCTTTGCCGAGCTGGTAAGCGACGAGGCCGAACTTGCCGGCCTGCCCGAAGACACTCGCCAGGCGGCGCGCGAGGCGGCCGAGAAAGACGGGCAGAGCGGCTGGAAGTTCACCCTGCACATGCCCTCCTACTTGCCGGTAATGCAATACGCCGACAGTCGCCGCCTGCGCGCGCAGATGTACCGTGCCTACGCCACGCGCGCCTCGGAATTCGGGCCTGCCGAGCTCGACAATACGCCGCTGATCGGCCACATCCTCCGCCTGCGCCGCGAAGAAGCGCAAATGCTGGGCTACGCCAACTTCGCCGAAGTCTCGCTGGTGCCGAAGATGGCCGTGTCGGTGCCAGAGGTCCTCGACTTCCTGCGCGACATGGCGGTCAAGGCCCGGCCTTTTGCCGAACAGGATATCGCCGAGCTGCGCGCCTTCGCACGTCGCGAGCTGCAACTCGAAAACATGGAAGCCTGGGATGTCGGCTACGTTTCCGAAAAGCTCCTGCAGCAGCGCTACGCCTTCTCGGAGCAGGAAGTAAAGCAGTATTTCACCGAAGACAAGGTTCTCAACGGTCTTTTCGAGGTCATCGAAAGTCTGTTCGGTGTCTGCCTGAAGCCAGACAGCGCACCCGTCTGGCATCAGGACGTCCGCTTTTTCCGCATCGAAACGCCGGCCGGCGAACTGCTGGGCCAGTTCTACCTCGACCTTTACGCTCGCGAAACGAAGCGTGGCGGCGCCTGGATGGACGAAGCGATCACTCGCCGCCGACTGCGCACGGGGACGACGACGACCGGCGACATCCAGAAGCCGGTGGCCTATCTCAACTGCAACTTCTCGCGACCGATCGGCAGCAAGGATGGCCAGGCACGGCCGGCCCTGTTCACGCATGACGACGTGATCACCCTTTTCCACGAGACGGGTCACGGCCTGCACCACTTGCTGACCCGTGTCGATGATCTGGCGGTCGCCGGTATTCACGGCGTCGAGTGGGACGCCGTCGAACTGCCGTCGCAGTTCATGGAAAACTACTGCTGGGAGTGGAGCGTCGTGCAGGGGATGAGCAGCCATGTCGACACTGGCCAGCCGCTGCCGCGCGCGCTGTTCGACAAGATGCTGGCCGCCAAGAACTTTCAGAGCGGTATGCAAACGCTTCGCCAGATCGAGTTTTCGCTGTTCGACCTGCTGCTGCACAGCGATTTCGACCCGGCTGAAGAGGGCAGCGTCCTCGACCTGCTCGGCGAGGTGCGTCGCGAAGTTGCGGTTCTCGTGCCGCCCGCGTGGCATCGCTTCCCGAACAGTTTCGCGCACATCTTTGCCGGTGGTTATGGCGCCGGCTACTACAGCTACAAGTGGGCAGAGGTCCTTTCGGCCGACTGCTACGGCGCTTTCGAAGAGGCCGGCGACCCCTTCGACCGGAACACCGGCGAACGCTTCCTGAACACCATTCTGGCGGTCGGCGGCAGTCGTCCGGCAATAGAAAACTTCCGCGCCTTCCGCGGTCGCGATCCGCAAGTCGACGCGCTGCTCAGGCACAGCGGCATGGTTACCGTGTAACGGTCCTGCCATGTCGAGGCTCTCCACATCATGAAAGTCACGACCGTCCCCCTCTTTCCCGGAAAAGGAAGCTCACCCATGGACACGACGCGCGCCCTGCGTTTCGCCTGCATCGCCACGGCATTGCTGGCCGCTACCGCCGCCAGCGCGCAAATCACCTACCGCTGGGAGGACCCGCGCAGCGGCATCACGGTGATCTCCGACCGGCCCCCACCACCGGGAACGCGCGACGTGACCGTCACGGAAGGACCCAGCATCGCCGCCGAGCAGCAGCAACTGCCCTACGCCCTCCGCCAGGCGAGCGAAAAATTTCCGGTAACCCTGTTTACCAGCGCCGACTGTGGCGCCTGCGAGCAAGCACGCGCACTGCTCAATGGCCGCGGCGTTCCCTTCTCGGAAAAGCTGCTCACCAGCCAGGAAGAGCTGACGGCGCTTGGTCGGCAACTGGGCGGAGACGCCGTACTGCCCAGCATCAGTGTCGGTCGGCAGCATGCGACCGGCTTTGCGGCCCCCAGATGGAACGAGCTGCTCGACTTCGCTGGCTATCCGGTCAGCGCGCCCTACGGCTTCAAACCTGCCGCTGCGCCCAGCCAATGAAAATCGCCAGCTGGAACGTCAATTCACTCAAGGTCCGCCTGCCGCAGCTGCTCGACTGGTTGGCGGCGCGACAACCCGATGTCGTCTGCCTGCAGGAAACCAAGCTCGACGACCCGTTTTTCCCGACGCAGGAGCTCGCGGCCGCCGGTTATCACGTCGCCTTCTGCGGACAAAAAACCTACAACGGTGTTGCTCTGCTGAGCCGCGAAGCGCCGACAGATATCGTTTGTGGCAACCCCCTTTACGCGGATCCCCAGAAACGCCTGCTGGCGGCAAACGTGAACGGGATTCGTGTCGTTTGCGCCTACGTGCCGAATGGCCAGGCGGTCGGCAGCGACAAGTACGCCTACAAGCTCGCCTGGCTGGAGGCGCTGGTCAGCTGGATAGGCGCGCAACTGGGCGAAAACCCACGTCTGGTCCTGGCCGGTGACTTCAACATCGCCCCCGACGACCGCGACGTGCACGACCCGGCGGCCTGGGCTGGACAAATCCTGTGTTCCGAAGCCGAGCGAGCCGCTTTCCAGTGCCTGCTCGGCCTTGGCCTGGAGGACAGTTTTCGCCTTTTCGAGCAGCCGGAGAAAAGCTTTTCGTGGTGGGACTACCGAATGCTCGGCTTCCAGAAGAACCGCGGCCTGCGCATTGACCACGTCCTCCTCTCGAGCGCACTCGCCGAGCGCTGCACGGCGGCCGGCATCAGCCGCGAAGTACGCAAGCTCGAGCGGCCGTCGGATCACGCACCGGTGACCGCGGAACTGACTGACTGGGCCGACTGATGCCGGGCACATCAGTGGGTAAGCTGCCGCCGTCCCTGCTCGCGCTCTATCCAAGCCTGCGTTCCCTACCGGCCGAACAACTGGCGGCCCTCGGCCAGCAAATGGCTCAGCGCGATCTGCCCGCCGGCACGCAACTGTTCAGCGAGCGGCAAGACTGTATGGGTTTTCCGCTGCTTCTCGCGGGCACGATCAAGGTCGTGAAAAGCACCGCCGGCGGTCGCGAGATGCTGCTCTACCGTGTCGAACCGGGCGGCTCGTGCATCATCAGCTCGAGCTGCCTGCTCGGTCACACGCCGTATTCGGCGCGTGGCATAGCTGAAACCCCCCTGTCGTTACTGCTCTTGCCGATCGCGAGCTTCGAAAAACTACTCGCCGAACATGCGAGCTTCCGCAACTTCGTCTTCCACCTGTTTGCCGAACGCATCGCCGAACTGATGCAACTGGTCGAAGAAGTCGCTTTCCACCGCCTTGATCAACGCCTGGCAAAACTGCTTCTCGCCAAGGGTGAAACCATCCATGCCACTCACCAGGCGCTGGCCGAAGAACTCGGCAGCGTCCGCGAGATGGTCAGCCGTTTGCTCAAGGGCTTCGCCCTACAGGGACTGGTCAGGCTGGGTCGTGAACAGATTACGGTGATCGACCCGCGCGGACTGCAGCAACTGGCCGACAGCTCGCGCTGACAGCGTCTGGCCGCGTGCGTGCCAGACCGCGCGCTCTTTGCCGCACGCCCCTGGACTCCCTATCCTTCCTTTGTCTTCACTGCCCTCTGTGACTGCAGTTACATACAGCAAGGCCGCAGCAACGTACGCTGTCGTCTTCACTCAACACGGTTAACGGAGCCAATCATGAAAACAAACGTCGGTGGAATCGACAAAATCCTGCGTATCGTCGTCGGTATCGTGCTCGTCTCGATGGCTGCTCTGGGCGTCGTCGGCGCCTGGGGCTGGATCGGTGTGGTCCCGCTGCTGACTGGTCTGTTCGGCGTCTGTCCAGCCTACTTGCTGCTCGGAGCCAACACCTGTGCGGTCAAGAAAAGCGGCTGAACGGCGAGCAAACCGAGCGCACGGCGTAGCCAGTCTCGGTACGCCGTTTTCATGTCAGGGTGTTGGCCAGGCGAACATAGTCGGCAACCGACAGTTCCTCTGCCCGGCAGGTCGGCGAAACGCCGAGCGCCGCCAGCTGATCCTCGTCAAGCATTCCCCTGAGACTGTTGCGCAGCATTTTGCGGCGCTGCCTGAAAGCAGCGGCGACCAGCGCAGCGAAGTGCGCTTGGTTCACCACCGCCAAGGCTTCCGGGGGACGCGGAATCAGGCGCACCAGCGCCGAGTGCACCTTGGGCGCCGGATCGAAAGCTTCGGGCGGCACGTCGAGCAGGCGCTCGATGACGAAACGGTATTGCAGCATCACCGTCAGCCGGCCGACGTCGCCGCTTCCCGGCTCGGCGACCATGCGCTCGACGACTTCCCTTTGCAGCATGAAATGCATGTCGCGCACGCAAGTGCCATAGGCAGCAAGATGAAAGAGCAGCGGCGTCGAGATGTTGTACGGCAGATTGCCGACAATGCGCAGCTGGCCTCCAGCGGTACTGGCCAGGCGGCCAAAATCGAAAACCAGCGCATCGCCCGCGTGCACCGTCAGTTGCTCGGTCGAATAGCTTTTCGCAAGCCGGGCAACAATGTCGCGATCGACTTCGACGACGTGCAGGTGATCAAGCCGTCGCAACAGGGGCGCGGTCAGGGCGCCCAGCCCCGGGCCAATCTCGACCACCGTCTCGTCACGCTGCACCGCCAGCTGATCGATGATCTCGGCGATGACCTGCTGATCGACCAGGAAATTCTGGCCAAAGCGCTTGCGCGCGACATGCGCTCTCATGCACTCACTTGCTTGCTGCCGCCGGGTCCAGCGAGCGGAGCGACCGGAACCACCGGAGCCACCCTGGCCACCATCTCGATGGCCTGCTCGATGGCCACCAGCAAGCTGCCGGGATCGGCTCGTCCGCTGCCCGCCAGTTCCAGCGCTGTGCCATGGTCGACCGAGGTGCGGATGATCGGCAGGCCCAGCGTGACGTTGATACCCTGGCCGAAACTCGCGTACTTGAGGGCCGTGAGACCCTGGTCATGGTACATGGCGAGAACGCAGTCGCCGCGTTCGAGGAGCGGCGGAGAGAACATCGTATCGGCTGGCAAGGGACCGAGCAGGGTCATGCCTTCGGCACGCAGGCGTTCGAGAACCGGCGTAATCACTTCGATCTCTTCACGGCCCAGGTAGCCGCCCTCGCCGGCGTGTGGATTGAGACCGGCAACCAGAATGCGTGGGCGGGCAATCCCGTACTTCGCCGCCATCTCGCGATGCAGAATGCGCAGGGTTTCCTCGACAGCGCCTTGGCTAACCGCCGCCGGCACGTCCCGCAGCGGCAGATGCGTGGTCACCAGGGCCACCCGCAAACCGCCGCCGGCGAGCATCATGACCACACGTGGCGTTGCCGTCTTTTCCGCCAGATACTCGGTGTGCCCGCTGAAGGGAATCCCGGCGTCATTGATGATGCCCTTGTGCACCGGCGCGGTAACCATGGCCGCAAACTCGCCGCTCTGGCAGCCGTGCAGCGCCCGGTCCAGCAGCGCCAGTACGTAAGGGGAATTGGCCGCATCAAGATGACCGGGCCTGACCGCGGCAGCTACAGGCAGATGCAGAACATCCAGGGTGCCGACTTGTGGCGACAGAGCCGCATGCCAGTCACGCAGTGTGCCGGGAAAGTGCAATGCCGCCGCCCGCTCGGCGAGCAGCGAGCGATCCGCCAGAACAACGATTCGCGCCGGAAAGCGAGCATCCAGCGAGCAATCGGCGAGGCGTAGACAGATCTCTGGACCGATGCCGGCCGGTTCGCCACTGGTGACGGCAATCACCGGCGCGCGCGACATGGCGCTCATCTTTCCTCCAGGCGAAGCTCCACGTAGGCGCGGTCCCGCATCTGGCGCAGCCAGTCCTGATAGGCCTCGTCCCGCTTGCGCTCGCGTAGCACCTGCCGTGCCGCAGTGCGCTGACGATCACTCGATACATCCTGGACGCGCCGCTCGGTGACCTCGATCAAATGGTAACCAAAAGGCGATTTCACCGGCTCACTGAGCTCGCCAGGAGCCAGTTTATTCATCGCCCCCTCGAACTCCGGTACCGTGTCACCGGCGTAGATCCAGCCAAGATCCCCGCCTTTCGACGCCGAGCCGTCCTGCGAGAAAAGCCTGGCCAGATCGGCAAAGTTCTCGCCGTGCTTGATGCGTTCGTGCAGAGTTTCCACGGTATGTCTGGCCTCCGGTTCCGAGACCACTTCGTTCACCTTGATCAGGATGTGCCGGGCGCGCGTCTGCTGAACCGCCGGCAAGGCGCCACCGCCCCGCTTGCCGAGCAACTTGACCAGATGAAAGCCGTTCGAGCTGCGCATGACCGGCGACACTTCGCCCACCTGGAGCTTCGCGGCCACTTCGGCAAACATCGTCGGCAGGCGATTGAGTGAACGCCAGCCAAGATCGCCGCCACGCAGACCATCCGGCGCATCCGAATAAGCAGCAGCCAGTTGGGCGAAGTTCTCGCCTTGCCGCAAGCGCTCGACGATCTGATCGCTCTTTGCGCGTAGCTGTTGAATCTGCTCCGGGCTTGCCGACTCGGGGGCACGCAGCAGGATATGCGCCATCTGGTACTCTTCACCACCGGCCTGTCCCGCCTCGCCCGCCAGATAATTGTCGATCTCGCTTTCGGAAATGAAAATCCGGCTGTCAACCTCGCGCTCACGCAAGCGCGCAATGGTCATTTCGGCGCGAATCTCCTCGCGAAAGCTGGCAAACGCGATACCGTCCTTTTCCAGCGCCACCCGGAACTGCGCGAGCGTCAGATGGTTATTCGCGGCAATACGTTGCAGCGCCTGGTCAAGCTGTGCATCGTCGACGCGCAAGCCCACCTCGCGGGCAAACTGCAACTGCACCTTGTCGATGACCAGGCGTTCGAGCATCTGCTTTTCGAGCACCTCCCGCGGCGGCAGGGCGGTCCCCTGTCGCTGCAGTTGCCCCAGCGCGGAATCCAGACGCGAACGCAACTCGTGATGGGTTATCACTTCGTCATTGACGACGGCAACGATACGGTCGGTAGGCACCGGCTGGCTGCCTTGCTTTGCAGCGCCTTGTGCCGCCGCCACCCCGACGAGAACGAGGGATAGCAGCAACGCGCGAAATATAAGCATCATGGTCACCCTTACTGCTCGGCCAGAGCCGAATCGGTCTGCGGCTGATTGGCGACGCCGTAACCGGGAATCCTGCGCTGCAGGAGGTTGATCGGACTCGATCCCAGGCGCGAGAAATCGCTCAGTTCGAGTTGCACAAAGGCTCTCGTCGTCGCGTCCGCCTCGGTGGTCTGCAGACGCTGACCGACGACGCGCACCACCCAGCAACCAGCGTTGTATTCCAGGCCACCGATAATCTCGATCGGCTGCTTCTGAAGAAAAGAGTAGTTGTAGCGGCCTACCGCCTGCAAGCGGCCAGTAATCGGCCACTGCCCGGCAACGTCGACCTGTTTGATCGGCGTCACCGCCTGCGGATTGTAGCTGTAGGACGCGTTGAGCAGCTTGCCGGCTGCCGGGAAATAGCGCGTTCCGATCGAAAAGCGGTCGGTCTGCTGATTGTCGACGTCGTACTGCAGCGCCGCGTCGGCATAGACTCTAGGCAACACCTGCCCGGTAAAGCCGGCCAGGAAATCGGACCTGTTCCACTCCCTGGTTGTGGTCCCGGGCAACGCGACCTTGTCGTCGGTAAAATAAAGTCGCTGCCCGATCATGCCGCGCATGATCTCACTCCCGGAAGCCGGATCGATCAGGCGCGAAGAGAGAGCGGCGGTCAATTGATTGGCGTTGTTGATACGATCCCAGCCGGAGAACTGGTTGTCGGCAAAAATCTGTGCAAAGTTGAAGTCGGCCAGCGCGGTATCGAAAATCGGGATGTCATTCTGATCTTCGTACGGGATGTTGAGGTAGTAGAGACGTGGTTCGAGGGTCTGCGTGTAGTCGCGACCGAACCAGTTACTGGGGCGCTCGAAAGTCATCCCCGAATCGACGCTGAAGATAGGCAGATTGCGATTGATCGAAGTCGGGAGGACGTTCGCCGAGCCCGGATAGGACAATGCATAGTTCGTGACATTCACCCCAAGCCGCGGCGTGACATACCACCCTGGAGTGACGTAGGGGATTGAAATCTGCGGCTGCATGACCGTCCGCTGTCCCTCGACGGTCGACGCATCGGGACGAACAAAATCAGTGTACTGCCCGAAGAAGGCGCTATCGGTCGAGTAGAAGTCGGGCTGCCGCGCGTTTACGGTGATTTGCGGCATGAGCTGATAGGGTGGCGTGACCGGATTCTCGGGGTCCGGCTGCAGCGTCTGAAAGGACTGCACGTTGGCCGTCGCGGTCCACCAACCGCCCCCACTATAGGTCAGAAAACCTTGCTGCAGAAGCTGCGTTTCGGACGTCTGGGTGATCTCGCTCGACAGGTCAGTGTAGTAGTCGCTGTCCGAGACGCGGTTGTAGTTGATGGCGCCAGACCAGCCACCCATGAGCTGATTGTGCGTCAAGGCGACACCCCAGCGATCCCTGTCCGCCACGCGATCATTCGGCAGGTACTCACCGCGGACATTGCCGACATAGGTCCCGCCATACGCGGTGTTTAGGTAGCGGAAGTCGGTGCCCATCAGCAGGCCACGTTTGCTGAGCAGCGTTGGCTCAAATGTGGCGTCCATGTTCGGCGCAATATTCCAGTAGTACGGCAGCGTCAACTCGAAACCGCTGTCACTACTGGAACCATAGCTTGGCGTCAGAAAGCCGGATTTACGCTGGTTGTTGAGCGAAAAGGAAAACCACGGCGAGTAGAGAATCGGCACCCCGAGGAAATGGACGGTGGCGTCGTTACCGCTGCCCACCTCATTGTCGTAGTCGAGATGCAAAGCGGCGGTACTGAGATACCAGTCGTCATTGCCAGGCTTGCAGGTGGTGTACGTAGCCGAGCTCAGACTAATTTGGTTCTCGCCTTCGAAGTCAATGCGCTGCGCTGCGCCGCGTGCTTCCGTCGTCCCGTCGGCACCAACGCGATGCTTGACTTTGGTCTCCCCCGGCGCCACGCCGTAGGAACGAGGTGCTGCGAAACCGCTGGAGAACCCGCTGCCGAGCTCGCTTGGTGCCAGGTCGGGTGCCCCCGCGCCGCCAGATTCCGCACCCGGCGCCTGACGGGGTGGGCGCTTTACGAAATAGGAAGCATCGTCGAAGAAACCAAATTGATCTTCGAGCCGCATCCGCATCCTGGTACCCGAAACAACGTCATCACGCTGCTGAAAACGCGCACTCCCGACCGCCTCGACTTCGTCGTCCACCGGCCAGTAGGTCATGCGGTCGGCGGTCAATACCTTGTCGAGCTGGCGCAATTCGGCATTGTCCTGAGCAATAACTTCCCGGTCGACGATGCCCGATATCCTCTGCGCGCTCAGAAAGGTCGCTTGCGACCCGGCTTCCGTTTCAGCTGACTGCAGCCTGGCGTTTTCCGCTGCCGAGGGCGCGGCAGCAGCTTCGGCTTGCGTGGCCGGCACCGGTGCGGGCGCCGGCGCAGGCAAGGACATCGTCGTGGGCACCGCCTGCTCAGCAGGCGGTGGCACGGCGACCGTCGTGGTGCTCATGGTGGCCGCCGCTGCGTCGGGGGCGTGTGTCGGCGCCACACTCTCCTGGACCTCGGCCGCACTGGCCTCCGGCATCTCCTCGAGCGGCTCGGCCAGGCTTTCCTCGGGCTCGCTGATCACCGGCAGCGGCTGCGGCTGAACCGGCGGCTGAACGGGTGGCTCCTGGAGCGGCACGGCGGGTGCCGCTGCCGGCAAGCCAAGCAAGGCAGGATCGACGCGCAGCGCTGGTTCCGTCTGCGCCTGCGCGACGCCAGGCAGGCTGCCGGCAAGCGCACTGGCGACACTGCAGCAAAAGATCAAGGTCAGCGGCTTGCGCCGAAAGGGAAACGTCATTCCAGAGTCGTCAGTGGAGGAGGATGCGACGGATTGCTCGGGTGCCAGGCGGTGGGGTCATTGGCTTCTTGCCTGCGACGGCGCTTCCAGCCGTGCCCGGATGGTAAAATCGGTCGCACATTTTAGCATCATCGTTCAAGGAGAAGCGGCATGCCGCGTACCACCCTGCTGCGCAACTGGCTCGGCCAGGTCTTCGAGTCGGCGTTCCCCGGCTGGGATGTGCACCTCGAAGCGGCCTCGGCCGACGCCAGCTTCAGGCGTTATTTCCGCGTCCTGCTCCCCGATCAAACGACGCGCATTGTCATGGACGCGCCACCAGAGAAAGAAGACTGCCGCCCCTTTATCCAGGTCGCCGCGCTGTTTCGCAGGGCCGACGTGCATCTCCCCGAGGTCCTCGTCAGCGATCTCGAACAAGGCTTCCTGCTGCTCTCCGACCTTGGCAACACCACTTACCTGAGTGCCCTGCAAGGCGACAGAAGCGCCGCGGCACGACTCTACGCCGACGCCAACCGGGCTCTGCTCGCCATCCAGCTCGCCAGTCGACCCGGTGTGCTGCCGGCATACGACCGCGACCTCCTCAGCCGCGAGCTGGCCTTGTTTCCCGAGTGGTACCTGCGCCGCCACCTCGGAGTGGGCATCGACGAAGGCATGCAAGGCACTTTGCAAACGGTGTTCGAAGCGATCCTGGTCAATAACCTGCAACAGCCACAGGTCTATGTCCATCGCGACTACCACTCGCGCAATTTGATGCTCGTCGGCGAACCGGCGCCCGCTTTTCCGAGCAACCCCGGCATTCTCGATTTCCAGGATGCGGTCTACGGGCCGCTGACCTACGATCTCGTTTCGCTTTATCGTGACGCCTACATCGACTGGCCGGAAGATCAGGAGCTCGACTTCGTGATCCGCTACTGGGAAGGGGCGCGCCAGGCCGGACTGCCGGTGCAGGCCGATTTCCACGACTTTTATCGGGACTACGAATGGATGGGCGTGCAGCGCCAGCTCAAGGTGCTCGGCATCTTTGCCCGCCTCTGCCATCGCGACGCCAAGAGCGATTACCTGGCCGACATGCCGCGCGTGCTGAGCTATCTGCGTCGTACCTGCGAGCGCTACAGCGAACTGCGGCCGCTCGCCCGCCTGCTCGACGTCCTCGAGAAGCGCCCGCTCAGCGTCGGCTACAGCTTCTGATGAAGGCCATGATTCTCGCCGCCGGCCGCGGCGAACGCCTGCGACCGCTCACCGACAGCACCCCCAAACCACTGCTCATGGCCGGCGGCAAAGCGCTGATCGTCTGGCATCTGCAAGGCCTGGCAAGAGCCGGCTGGCGCGAGGTGGTGATCAACCATGCCCATCTCGGTGAACAGATCGAAGCAGCACTTGGCGACGGCAGCGACTTCGGCCTGCGCATCGCTTACTCGCCCGAACCGGTCGGAGCGCTGGAAACCGCAGGTGGCATCGCCACGGCACTGCCACTGCTTGGCGATGCTCCCTTTCTGGTGGTCAATGGCGACATCTGGTGCGACTGGGACTTTGCGCAGGCCAGGCGCATCGCCTGCCTACTCGACCAGCGCCGCGCCCACCTGCTGCTGGTCGACAATCCAGCGCACCATCCCGGCGGCGACTTCTGCCTCGATGGCGAAGACTTGCGCACAGCGACGGGGACGCGCAGCGACACGCTAACCTACGCCGGCATTGGCGTTTTCTGGCCCGATTTCTTTGCCCCTGCGGCGGCCGGCGTCAAGATGAAGCTGCGCCCCTTGCTTGACGCCGGCATTGCCGCAGGTACGGTCACTGGCCAACGCCATGAAGGCCGCTGGGTCGACGTTGGCACCAGCGAGCGCCTTGCCGAACTCGACCTGGCGCTGGCGCAAAACCGATGAGCCACACAGCCCACGCCAAACGTCGCCAACGCGTACTCGACAGACTCGGTGACGGCGTCGCCGTCCTGGCCACGGCTCCCGAACGTCTGCGCAACCGCGATTCCCATTATCCCTACCGCTACGACAGCTACTTCTGGTACCTGAGCGGCTTTGCCGAGCCCGATGCCGTGATGGTCCTGGTCGGCGGCGAGAGCGCGAAAGCGATTCTCTTCTGCCGCGAGAAAAATGAGGAGCGCGAAACCTGGGACGGTTTCCGCTACGGACCTGATGCCGCCGCCACGGCCTTCGGCTTTTGCGAAGCGCATCCGATCGGCAGTCTTGACGAGATGCTGCCCAAGTTGATCGCCAACCGGGCGGCCCTGTGGCATTCGCTGGGTCACGACAGCGAATGGGACCGGCGCATCACCAACGCCCTGAATGCGGTTCGCACTCAGGGGCGCAGTGGCACGCGCGCGCCCGGAGAAATCCGCGACCTGCGCGGCTTGCTCGACCAGATGCGACTGATCAAGGATGGGCAGGAAATCGAGCTCATGCGCCGTGCCGCCGACATTGCTTCGGCCGGCCACAGTCGCGCCATGCGTGCCTGCAAACCGGGCATGGCCGAGTACGAACTCGAAGCCGAATTGAGCTACGAGTTTCGCCGCCGCGGTGCCGACGGCCATGCCTACACGCCCATCGTCGCCGGCGGCGCCAACGCCTGCATCCTGCACTACGTCGACAACAACAAGCTGCTGGCCAGTCAGTCACTGGTCCTGATCGATGCCGGCTGCGAGGTCGCGGGCTACGCCTCGGACATCACCCGCACTTTTCCGGTCAGCGGACGCTTTAGCGCCGCCCAACGCGAGGTCTATGAAATCGTCCTCGCGGCGCAGCAGGCGGCGATTGCCGCAGTACACCCGGGCGCCTCGTTCGCCGCCTATCACCAGGCAGCGCTGCGCGTCCTGTCACAGGGGCTGATCGATCTCAAGCTGCTCAGCGGCAGCGTGGACGGCGCCATCGAGAGCGAAGCCTACAAGCCCTGGTACATGCACCGCACCGGCCACTGGCTCGGCCTGGACGTTCACGACGCCGGCGAATACAAGACCGGCACCGCCGACGACGACTGGGTCAGGCTGCTTCCCGGCATGACCCTGACCGTCGAGCCGGGCCTCTACTTCCGACCCGGCAGCGAGGTCCCGGAGCACCTGCACGGCATCGGCGTGCGCATCGAGGACGATATCCTGGTCACCAGCGATGGCTGCCTGACCTACACCACTGCGCCACGAACGGTCGCCGAAATCGAGGAAGTGATGCGCCATGAGTGAGCAGCTGAAGGGAACCGACAGCACCACCGGCGCCAGCGATGAGAGCAGCGTCGACGTCGCCATCATCGGCGCCGGCCCGGTCGGCATGGCGCTCGCCCTGGCGCTGGCAGCGGGGCCGCAGCGCGTGCTGCTGCTCGACAGCCGCCCGCATGCGGCCTGGGCCGGCGATCCACGTGCGCTGGCGCTGGCGCATGGCAGCCGCCAGCTCCTCGAAAGCCTCGGCGCCTGGAACACCGCTGCGGCGACCTCGATCGACACCATCCACGTTTCGCAGCGCGGCGGCTTCGGCCGCACGCTGATCGACGCCAGGGAGCATGGAATCGCCGCGCTTGGCTACGTGATGCGCTACCGCGATCTCGCGGCCACCCTCGACGCGAGCATCCATGCGCACAGCAAGGCAACTCAGCGTCTGCACAGCCGTACCGTGCTCGGCATCACCACCGACAGCGAGACCGCCGAGATTACTCTGGCCGCACCCGCCGCGCCAGCCGGAAACACCGCCGCAGCAAGCCGTATCCGGGCCAGGCTCGTCGTCCATGCCGAAGGCTCTCCCGCCAGCGACCCCGCTGTACGCGTGTACGATTACCGACAGCACGCCGTGGTCGCCGAGGTTCGCCCCGTTCCTGGCCACCAGCACCGGGCATGGGAACGTTTCACTCCCGACGGTCCGCTGGCGCTGCTGCCGCTGGCCCAGAACTACTCGCTGGTGTTTACCGTGCCGCCGGAAAAAGCTGCCAGCTTGCTCGACCTCGACGAGGGGGCTTTCCTCGCCGCCTTGCGTGCCCAATTTGGTAGCCGCCTCGATTTTGTCGCCAGCGGCCCGCGCGCCAGCTTTCCACTTGCGCTGCGCGTGCGCGAGCAGCTGCTCGGCCCACGCCAGGTATGGATCGGCAACGCCGCACAAAGCCTGCACCCGGTCTCCGGCCAAGGCTTCAACCTCGGCTTGCGCGATGCCTGGGAACTCGCCGCCGCGATCCTCGCCAACGCCAGCGGCGACGCCGGTGATGCCGCCACACTGGACAGCTACGCCCGCGCTCGCCGCCTTGACCGCAAGGGCAGTATCGCTTTCACCGACGGCATCGTGCGCGTCTTTGGCAATGACCTGGCACCGCTACGCATCGCGCGTGGCCTCGGACTGCTGGCGCTCGACATCGTGCCGCCGCTGCGCCATTTCGTTGCCAGACGCATGATCTGGGGTGCCCGGGCCTGGCCATAGGCCGTCGACGCCAGACCACTGGCGCCGGCTGAGCCCTCGTGCCAGCGGCTGCAGGCGACGGAAAGATCGTCACGGCAGTTCGCTTTTGCGGGTGATTCCGCTAGACTTCGTCGCTTCCCCAGTCCCTGCCAAAGCGCCCTGACGATCCCATGCCGCAAAACAACATCACCCCACCGCTGATTGAGTTCAAGGGAAGCACCCTGCCGGTCGTCACGGTCAGCCTGCGATCCCTGCAACTGGGCGAACTCGGCGAAGCAGCCAATGCCCTGTTCGGCGACGATCCGTTTTTCGATGGCGAGGCGGCGGTGCTCGACTTGTCACAGGCCGGCGCAGTATCGTCGGCGAAATGGCAGTTTTTGAAGGAGCTTTTCCGAACCCACGGGCTGAATGTGATGGGTGTACGCGGCGGCAGCGACGAGCTTCGCCAAAGCGCCCGCACGGCCGGCCTGCCGACCTACGCGGCGGTCGACCGTTCGGCACGCGCGCTGCCGCGCGCTGATGAGGAGCGTCCAGAGCCACCGCCAACCGGCGTACCAGTAATGGAGGCAGCGCCGCCGCCAGCGCCTCCGGCAACGCGGCCGGAAGCGAAACCCGAGCCCAGCGCCAGCACGCTTGCAAGCACCAAGTCGGCAACGCTGTTCCTCACCCGGCCTTTACGTTCCGGGCAACAGATCTATGCTCGTGGTGGCGACCTGATCGTTCTCGCCGCGGTCAACTCCGGAGCCGAAGTGATCGCCGACGGCCACATCCACATCTACGCCCCATTGCACGGTCGCGCGCTGGCAGGCGCCAGCGGCGACACCGAGGCGCGCATTTTCAGCACCCGTTTCGATGCTCAGCTGGTCTCGATTGCGGGCCTCTATCGGACTTTCGACAGCGGCGTTCCGACCGATCTGGCAGGCCAGACGGTACAGGTCAGGCTCACTGAAAAAACCGGTGACAGCTTAGGGAAACTCATCGTCGAGCCGATCTAGACGGATTAACAACGATGCGGGCACTGGCAGTGCCATTTCAACGACGGCGCCAGTCAGCAGAACTCCCATTCTGCGGGTAGAATCCCACCTTTAACCTGCGGGGAAAGATCTGTGACACGTATTGTCGTCGTAACGTCCGGCAAGGGTGGGGTCGGCAAGACCACCACCAGCGCCAGCTTCGCATCAGGCCTCGCTCTGCGCGGTTACAAAACTGCCGTCATCGATTTTGACGTCGGCCTGCGCAACCTCGACCTGATCATGGGCTGCGAGCGCCGTGTGGTCTATGACCTGGTCAACGTCCTCAACGGCGAGGCAACGCTCACTCAGGCGCTGATCAAGGACAAACATTGCGAGAACGGCAATCTCTTCGTCTTGCCGGCTTCACAGACTCGCGACAAGGATGCGCTCAGCGAAGAAGGAGTGGAGAAAGTTCTCAAGGAACTTGAACACATGGCCTTCGATTACGTCATCTGCGATTCACCGGCAGGCATCGAGCGCGGCGCGGTTCTTGCCCTGACCTTTGCCGACGAGGCGCTGGTGGTCAGCAATCCCGAGGTGTCCTCGGTACGCGACTCGGATCGTATTCTGGGCATCATCCAGGCCAAGTCACGCCGCGCCCTGAGCGGCGGCGAGGCGGTCAAGGAGCATCTGCTGATTACGCGCTATTCGCCCAAACGCGTCGAGGACGGGGAAATGCTCTCGTACAAGGACGTGCAGGAGATTCTGCGCGTGCCGATCATCGGCGTCATTCCCGAGTCCGAAGTGGTACTGCAATCGTCAAACGCTGGCTCGCCGGCGATCCACCTTGCCGGTAGCGATGTTGCCGGCGCTTACCTTGACGTGGTTGGCCGTTTCCTCGGCGAAACCATCCCGCTACGTTACGTCGACTACGAGAAGCCCGGCCTGTTCAAGCGATTCTTCGGGGGGAAATAAGGATGTCCCTGTTCTCCCTGATCTTCGGCGGCAGCAAACCCAGGACGGCGTCCATTGCCAAGGAACGCCTGCAACTGATCATCGCCCACGAACGCCATGGCAGCAACCATACGCCGGACTTCCTGCCAGCCTTGCAGCAGGAACTGATGGCCGTGATTTCCAAATATATCTCGGTCAACCCGGACGACATCAAAGTGGCAATCGAGAAGCAGGGAAACATGGAAGTGCTCGAGGTAAACATCGTCATGCCGGACACCGCCAACAAGACCTAGGTTGACGCTCAACGGCCAAGCCGGGCGGCACGGCGCCGGAAGGAGAGCCGCAGGGAGGCTGCCGCCGCGCATGCGGAAAGCGGGGCCTGGCTGCCTACCTGAGGTGCTGCTTGGCGATTGGACTGTGCGGGGCCACGTGATACCAGGCAACACGACTGATCAATGTCGTCGGTAGGCAAGATCGTCTGTTTTTCGGGCGCCAATCGCGGTAGAATCCCGGTCTTGCCTTGCGCCCCGGCACCTCACCGCCATGGAATTCCTCGGATTTACGCTTCGCAACAACCTGTTTGTCGCACCGATGGCAGGTGTGACCGATCGGCCTTTCAGGCAACTTTGCAAGAGCCTGGGCGCCGGCCTTGCGGTCTCCGAGATGGTGACCTCGAACTCGCTGCTCTACGGTAGCGCGAAGACCCGCCGGCGCGCCAATCACGAAGGCGAAGTGGCGCCGATCTCGGTGCAGATCGCTGGCGCCGACCCCGCAATGATGGCCGAGGCCGCGCGCTACAACGTCGATCGCGGAGCACAGATCGTCGACATCAACATGGGCTGCCCAGCCAAGAAGATCTGCAACGTCATGGCCGGCTCGGCCCTGCTCCGCGACGAGCCGCTGGTGGGAAAGATCCTCGCGGCGGTGGTCAATGCGGTCCCGCAGACACCAGTGACGCTGAAGATCCGAACCGGCTGGGACAGCAGCAACCGCAACGCCCTGAGCATTCTGAAGATCGCCGAGCAGTCGGGTATTCGGGCCCTGGCGATGCACGGGCGGACACGCGCCTGTGGCTACAGCGGACACGCCGAGTACGACACCATCCGCGCGGTGAAGGCCGAGGCGCGCATTCCGCTGATCGCCAACGGCGACATCGTCTCGCCGGAAACGGCAAAGTTCGTTCTCGACAGCACCGGCGCCGACGCGCTGATGATCGGCCGCGCGGCCCAGGGCCGCCCCTGGCTGTTCCGTGAGATCGAGCATTTCCTGAACACCGGTACACATCTGCTGCCGCCCCGAGTCACCGAGATTCATCGCATTCTGCTTGCCCACCTGGAAGACCTTTATCTCTTTTATGGCACCGAGACCGGCGTACGCATCGCGCGCAAACATATCTCCTGGTACACCAAGGGCCTGGTCGGATCGGCTGCATTCCGCCACATGATGAACCAATTGCCGACCATCGCCCTGCAGCGGCAAGCGGTCAACGACTTTTTCCTGATGCTCGCCGAGCATAACGAGCACCTGCCCTACGTCAATAGCGATCCGGCCGCGCCGGTGCCAAGCAACGCCCATTGTGAGGATCTCGCCGCATGAAGCGACATCACGACGAGGAAGAAGATATTGCCAGTTTCGTCCGCAAGGCGCTGGAAAGCTATTTCCTGCACCTTGACGGCGAGAAGCCGGCACCGGTTTACGAGATGGTGATCAAAAGCGTCGAACGCCCGATGCTCGAAGTCGTTCTCAAGCAGGCCGGCGGCAACCAGACTTTCGCTGCCGAGATACTCGGAATCAACCGCAACACGCTGCGCAAGAAGCTGGTCGATCACCGGCTCATCGCCTGAACGGGCTTCTTGCTCCAATCCTCCTTCCCCTGCCGCAGACCTGCCCACCATGAAAATACGTCAAGCCCTGATCAGCCTCTCCAACAAGGATCATGCTCTCGAATTTGCCCAGGGCCTGGTCGCCCACGGCGTCAAACTGCTGTCGACCGGCGGCACGGCAAAAATGCTGCGTGATGCCGGCCTGGAAGTGACCGAGGTCGGTGATTACACGGGCTTTCCGGAAATGCTCGACGGCCGCGTGAAGACACTGCATCCGAAGGTGCACGGCGGCATCCTCGCCCGCCGCGATCTGCCCGAACACCTGACGACCATTGCGCAACATGGCATTCCGACCATCGACCTTGTTTGCGTCAATCTCTATCCTTTCCGTGAAACAATTGCCAAACCCGAGGTGACGCTCGCCGAGGCAATCGAGAACATCGACATCGGCGGCCCGGCGATGCTCCGTTCGGCGGCCAAGAACTACACCGGCGTGGCCGTGGTCACCGATCCTCAAGACTACCCGGCGCTGCTCTCGGAAATGGCGGCCAACAAGGGCGCCCTGACGGCGGCCACCCGCTTCGCCCTGGCCAAGAAGGCCTTCGTACACACCGCGCGCTACGACGCGGCAATCGCCAATTGGCTGACTTCTCTCGACGAAAACGAGCAGGTGCAAGCTTTTCCCGAGCGCCTGCAACTCGCTTTCGATCGCGGCGAGACGCTGCGTTACGGCGAGAATCCACACCAGCAGGCCGCTTTTTACCGTGATCCAGAACCAGTTTCCGGCTCGATCGCCAACTACCGGCAGTTGCAGGGCAAGGAGCTCTCGTACAACAACATCGCCGACGCCGATGCCGCCTGGGAGTGCGTCAAGAGCTTCGCCGCCCCGGCCTGCGTGATCATCAAGCACGCCAATCCCTGCGGCGTCGCAGTCAGCACCGACCTGCTGTCGGCTTACGAAAAAGCCTTCCAGACCGACTCGACGTCGGCCTTTGGCGGCATCATCGCCTTCAACGGCACGGTCGACACCGACGTCATCCTGGCCATGAACTCGCGCAAGCACTTCGTCGAAGTCCTGCTCGCTCCCGCGTTCACGGCTGCAGCCCGGGAATTGCTGTCCGGAAAGCAGAATCTGCGCGTCCTGGAGCTGCCACTGGCCAGGGTCTACCACGGCTTCGAGATGAAACGCATCGGCGGCGGCCTGCTGCTACAGACGCCCGACAAGTTCAACGTGCAAGCGTCCGACCTCAAAGTCGTCAGCGCCCTGGCACCGAGCGAGTCGCAAATTGAGGACCTGCTTTTTGCCTATCGCGTCGCCAAGTTCGTCAAGTCCAACGCCATCGTCTTCTGTGGTCACGGCATGACCCTGGGCGTTGGTGCCGGCCAGATGAGCCGCGTCGACTCGACCCGAATTGCCGTAAGCAAGGCGCAAGGCGCCGGCCTCGATCTGGCCGGCTCGGTGGTCGCTTCAGACGCCTTCTTCCCGTTCCGCGACGGTATCGACGTTCTCGCGGCCGCCGGTGCGAAGGCTGTCATTCAGCCCGGGGGATCGATGCGCGACGAGGAAGTGATTGCCGCCGCCAACGAGCATGGCCTGACGATGGTGTTCACCGGCGCCCGCCACTTCCGGCACTGAGCAAATTTCAACGAGGACGGCGGCAGTGAAGGGTATGCCAGGCTCTCTTGAGCCAACTTCGATACCCGGAGTTCGATGGCGATCATTCTGCTGCGGACCAGCAGCAGGCAGCCGTGACCGCCCTGAGGGGAGAGGATTTTTATGAAACTACTGGTCATCGGTTCAGGCGGTCGCGAGCATGCCCTCGCCTGGTGTCTGGCGAAGACGCCTGGCCTGCAGAAGGTCTTTGTCGCGCCGGGCAACGCCGGCACGGCTGCGGACCGAGCGCTTGAAAATGTCGCCATCACCGATCTCGACGCCCTCGCCGATTTCGCCGAAGAGCAAAAGGTGTCGCTGACCATCGTCGGCCCCGAAGCGCCCCTGGCTGCCGGTATCGTCAATCTCTTTCGCGCCCGTGGTTTGAAAATCTTCGGCCCAAGCAAGGAAGCGGCGCAGCTCGAAAGCTCGAAGGACTTCGCCAAACGCTTCATGGCCAGGCACGGCATTCCGACGGCGCGCTTCGCCAGCTTTAGCGAGCGCGCTCCGGCGCACGCCTACGTAGACCAGCAGGGCGCACCAATTGTCATCAAGGCCGATGGTCTGGCCGCCGGCAAGGGGGTGGTGGTGGCGATGACTCTCGACGAAGCGCACGCCACGCTTGACCGCATGCTGCCGGCAGCAAGCACACACGTACCGAAAGGCAGCACGCCGGCACAGGTGGTGATCGAAGAGTTCCTGGAAGGCGAAGAAGCCAGCTTTATCGTCATGGTCGACGGCAAGGACGTACTGCCACTGGCATCGAGCCAGGACCACAAGCGTATCGGCGACGGCGATACCGGCCCCAACACCGGCGGCATGGGTGCCTACTCGCCGGCACTGGTGGTGACGCCAAAGGTTCACGCCAAGGCGATGCGCGAAATCATCCTGCCGACGGTCAGGGGAATGGCTGCCGAGGGCACCCCCTACACCGGCTTCCTCTACGCCGGACTGATGATCGGCAAGGACGGCTCGGTGAAGACAGTGGAATTCAATTGTCGTCTGGGCGACCCGGAAGCCCAACCAATCCTGATGCGCCTGAAGTCAGACCTGTTCACGCTGCTCGACCACGCGGTCGCCGGCAAACTCGACCAGGTCGAAGCCAGTTGGGATCGCCGTGTGGCACTGGGCGTCGTGCTTGCCGCGGCCAACTACCCGGGTACACCGCGTACAGGGGACGTCATCAGCGGTCTGCCGAAAGTCAGCGAATACAGCGACTACAGCGAAGATAGCGAAGACAGCCACATTTTCCACGGCGGGACGAGCGAACGCGATGGCCAGACGGTCACCGCCGGTGGCCGCGTACTTTGCGTCACGGCGCTCGGCGACAACGTCAAGCGAACCCAGAAACGCGCCTACGACCTGATTATCGGGATTCACTTCGATGGCATGCAGTATCGCCACGACATCGGCCACCGCGCCGTGCAGCGATGAGCAATGCAGCAAGGCAGGGCTGCTCAGCCAGCGAAAGTTTGCGATGATCGACACGGCCCTCCTGAGGAGCTACTTCACCGGCCTGCAGACGCGCATTGTCGCGGCGCTCGAAGTGATCGAGGGTGCGTCGGGGCAAGCATTCCGCGCCGATGCCTGGCAAAAAGCAGTGGGCGAACCGCTTGCCGGCAATGGCTGCACCAGCATCGTCGAGGGTGGCCGCGTATTCGAGCGCGGTGGGGTTGCCTTCTCGCAGGTCAGCGGTTCCGCGCTACCCGCTTCGGCGACCGCAAAACGGCCCGAACTGGCCGGTCGCGCTTTTGAAGCCATGGGTGTTTCCCTGGTATTGCATCCGGAAAACCCTTACTGCCCGACCGCGCACATGAACGTGCGCGCGCTGGTGGCGAGCAAGGCCGATGCTCCGGCGGTATGGTGGTTCGGCGGCGGCATGGACCTCACCCCCTACTATCCGGTCAGTGAAGACATCCGGCATTTCCACGCCACCTGCAAGCAAGCCTTGCAGCCTTTCGGCGATGACGTCTACGGCCGTTACAAGAAGTGGTGCGACGAGTACTTTTTCCTGAAGCACCGCAAGGAGCCACGCGGAGTCGGTGGCGTCTTCTTCGATGACCTGAGCGAGGGCGGCTTTGAGCGCTGCTTTGCCCTGACGCAAGCCGTCGGCGAAGCGTTTACCGAAGCCTACCTGCCGATCATCGACAAGCGCCGGGACCTGCCTTACGGTGAACGCGAGCGTGACTTCCAAGCCTATCGGCGCGGGCGCTATGTCGAGTTCAATCTGGTCTGGGACCGCGGCACGCTGTTCGGCTTGCAGTCGGGCGGACGAACGGAATCCATCCTGATGTCACTGCCGCCGATCGTCAAATGGCGTTACGACTGGCAACCCACAGCCGGCAGCCCGGAGGCCGAACTCTACGAGATGCTGCAACCACGCGACTGGGCCTAGCCTGAGGTGTGCAAGTGGCAGAGGCGGTTCACGAACCGCCCTTCTCCCGCTGCGCGAGAGGGGGGCTTAGCCGGGCAATCGCGGTACTGACTGTGACTGCTGAGCTGAGCTGACAGCCAGTCGAAGCAGTGGCGTCGCCGGGCGCAGGGCGACCTGCTCGGCAGCTGCCCGGTAGTGCGGCATGGCCTCATCCCAGCGTTCGGTCTGTTCGAAGAGGCGGGCTAGCTCCAGCCTGACCGCGCGCTGATCGACCAGCGATAGCGAAGCCTCGAGGTAGATTTGCGCCTTGCCCCACAAGCGCTGCTGCAAGCACAGGCGGCCCAAAGTGAGCAGTAGCTGCGCGTCCTCGGGATGCTGCGGCAGCCATTTCTCGGCGCGCGCAATACAGGACGTCAGGTCGCGGCCCCGCACCTGGCCATAAAGTTGTACCAGATCCGAATCCCACTGCGTGTCGAGTTGCTTCTCGATCATCCGCTGCGCCTCATCGTCAACCCCGTGTTCGAGCAAGGCCTGGCAAGAGGTGTGCGTCAGCCGCAGGCTACGTTCCTTGGCCGGTATGGCGCGCAGGTAGGCCAGCAATTGGCCCTCGTCCGCTACCTGCTGCTGGCGGATGGTTTCCTGATGGGCCTGGGTCTTTATTTCCTGCAGCAGTTCAGGCGCCAAAGCCTCGCGCTTCTCGAGTACGCGCGCCAGTTTCAGGACCTCCGGCCAGTTGCCGCAACCCTGCTGGGCACGTAGTTCAAGGCGCAGTGCCGCGATGTGCCGACCAGAAATGTTCTGCAGCGCCTGCAACACGCTTACGGCCTCACCGTATTGCTCATGGTCAATGGCCATCTCTGCTTCCAGCATCAGCCGTGCAGGGTCGAGACGCGGATTGTTAACGCGACCGAGCCACTCCTGCTCTTTCTCGGGTTCGCGCAGACCATGCGCCGCTCGCGCTGCCAACAGCGCTGCCAAGCCCGGATCCTGCCCGGCAGCGTACGCCTCACCGGCTTTCTTCAAGGCCTGCGTGAAACGCCCTTCGAAAAGCAGGCGAATGGCCTCGTGAAAAGACGCCGTGGCTTTCTCACGACGGCGACGCGCGCGATAGCCAGCAACCCGACTTGGCAGGGAGAGCGTCAGGCCAATGGTGCGCAGCACCAAGAACAGCAGTACGAAGGCCAGGATGAAGAGGATGATCGCCAGACTGAGGGCGACCTCAATGCGATACGGCGGTACGATCAGCAGCAGATAGCCGTCGTTGACCCGTGCTGTCAGCGAAACGCCGACAGCCATGGCAGCAAGTGCCACTAGCCAAAGTAGTCCTCTCACTGGCGCTCCTGACCAAGCTTGATGGTCTTGACTGCAGACCTGCTTTCGTTAAGCGTCGGCATCTCGATGTTGATCTCGGTGGCGATGAGCTGTTCGAGATTGGCTTGCGCCGTCTGCAACGAGGCAGCGCTGGAATCGAAATAGCGATTCATCCACGCCTGAGCATGCTTGAGCTCGTTCTGGAAAGTCCATTGATCGCGGGCCAGCAGAGCCAGGCGAGCATTCAGCAAACGCAACTTGAGATTTTCGCGCAGAAAGAACGCCTGGCCGGGCGTCAGCAAGGCCGGCTCATCGCGATCAAAACGCTGGATGCGGACCAGGGATTTCACTTCGCCCCAGACCTCGCGGCCCAATCGCTGCCACAGCTCGGCGCTGACCAGTTTCTGCCAGAACTCGACACTGGTCACCGCCGGCCATTCGGCAGGCACTGGCGCCGAGGCGGCCTGCGCGGCATCTTTCCCGTCGTCGCCAGGCGCCGGGGAACGCCCATCGACCGCCAGGGGAATCGTATCGAGAGCATTGATGACGCTTTCCAGGCGCAAGCTCATGGCCGCAACATCGATCTGCGGCAAGGCGCGCAGAAGTTCGAGATCGCTGCTCAAAACCTTGCGCAGACTGACGAACGGTGGCCGGCTGCTCGCCGCCAAACGGGCTTCGGCACTTTGCAGGGCGAGGATGGCGGCCTGCACGTTGCCTGCCAGCTGCAACTGCTGAGCGGCCATGGTCAGGCTTTGCTCGACCTCGGCCAGCGCCAACTCATCCCGGTTGCGAGCCACATCCTGGTATAACTTCTCGAGCATCGCCTGCTGGCTCTGCGATTCGCCAATTTTCGCCTCGAGCGCAGCGAGGCGGCCGATGAGGCCAGCCATCTGATCGTTCGCCCCCTTGGAGAGCTCGCGAATTTCCGCGCCACTCGAATCGCTATCGGCCAGGCGGCGAGCCAGCTCCTGCTGCGTATCGGCCATCTTCTGCCGGGTTTCGAACCACTGCCAGGCCACCAGACCAAGGGCTATCAGCACTACCAGCAACCACGGGTTGCGCCAGCCAGGTGGCTGCTGACTCGCCGCGGCCTGATTAGCCGCTGGCCCGCTTGCCGCCGGCTGCTCGCTGGCAACTGACGCACCGTCAGACACTGGCTCGCCAGCCACGGATGATGTTGCCGCAGGATCCTCGACAGCGACAGTTGCCGCTGCGGCTGGGGAGGAGCCATCGAACGTTGGCTGCGCGTCCGGCAAGGGCTCCTGTTCGGCCAGGGGCTCGGCTTCCGATGCCGCTCGCTCGGCCTCCGGCAAGGAGTCCTTTTCGGGCAGCTGATCCGTCACCGGCCGCTGCTCACTGGCGAAGGAGGACTCGCTCTCCGGCAATGTCCGAGATCCCGGCGGCGGCTGCTCGTCTGCTGGCGGCTTGCCAGCAGACTCAGCGGCAGCTTGCTCGGGGAGTGAAGACCTTGGGTCGATTTCTTCTTTCATCATGACCGCCAATTATATACGTTCAGAGCAGCAATGATCCCAGCATCTGCCGGTTCGGTCAGAATCACCCGCTGCAAACCAAGTTTCTGCGCCAGCTCGGCAATTCGTGGGTGCGGCACGAACACCGGAGTAGTGCGCAGAGACGCACGCGCGGGGGCGTCGAGCAGGTCGACCAGGTTACGCAAACCCTCGCTGGATGAAACTGTGAGCGCGTCAAGCTGCTCGCTGCGCCACAGCGCTTCAAGCACTGCCGCACTGTCGGGCGCGGAGCGCTGATAACAACTCACATAGTCGACCTCGGCCCCGCGTTCTCGCAAGCTGTCGGCAAGTAACTCACGGCCGCCGTTGCCGCGAAAGATCACTACCCGTTTCCCGGCAACACAAGGCCGCTGCAATGCCGGAAGTTCGAGCAAGGCTTCTGAATCGAAGCGTTCAAGGGGCGCCAGCGTATTCTTGATGCCGTACGCCGCCAGCAAGGCGACGCTTCCCTGACCAATGGCTACCGCCTGCAAGTCGGCCGGCCAGCCGCGGGAAGAAAGGATCGCCGGAACGCTGTACTCGACGGCATTCGGGCTGATGAAGACAGCGAGGGCATAAGCATCAAGCTCTGCAATCGCCACGCGCAGCGGTTCCGGCTCGTCAGTCGGCGCGATATCGAGCAATGGGAAAAGCAGCGGCTCTCCGCCCTCTTTGGCAATCCAGGCGGCCAGCCGGGGTGCTTGCGCACGTGGCCGCGTAACGACGATTCTCTTGCCGCACAGAGCCCCGGTCATTGGCCTGCCGAAAGCTGATCAAGAATGGCGCCAGCGCCCTGGTCACGCAAGCTCTGCGCCAAGCCACGGCCGACCGACTCGCCGTCCTCTGCGGCGCCACGCAACTCACCCGCCAGCAGTTGCCTCCCGTCCGGAGTAGCGACGAAGCCACGCAGCCACAGCCGACCGTTTTCAAGCATCGCATGTGCGGCCAGCGGGAGCTGGCAACTGCCGCCCAGCGCGCGTGAAAAAGCACGCTCCGCGAGCACACATTGAGCCACTGCCGGATCGTTGAGCGGCGCCACCAAGGCGATCAGATCGGCGCGCTGCGCTGGCACCTCGATACCGAGGACGCCTTGCCCCGGTGCCGGCAAGGACTGCTCCGGGGTCAACAGCGACGCGATTCGGCTAGGCAGACCAAGTCGAATCAGGCCCGCGGCGGCGAGAATTATGGCGTCGTACTCACCCGCATCAAGCTTGCGCAGACGCGTATCAAGATTGCCGCGCAGGCTTCTGATGACCAGTTCAGGGTAGCGAGCGCGCAGACTCGCCTCGCGGCGCAGGCTCGAGGTGCCGATCACGGCCTTGGCCGGCAGATCGTCGAGGTCGGCAAAGCGATTGGAAACAAAGGCGTCGCACGGATTCTCACGCGACGAAATGGCGCCCAGGACGAAGCCATCTGGCAGGTCCATCGGCAGGTCCTTCATCGAATGCACGGCGAGGTCGGCCTGACCGTTCTGCATCGCCACTTCGAGTTCCTTGATGAACAAACCCTTGCCACCGATTGCCGACAGCGGGCGATCGAGGATCTGGTCGCCGCGGGTGGTCATGCCCAGAATCTCGACTTTGCGCTGTGGGTATAATTCGGCAAGGCGCCCGCGCACATGCTCCGCTTGCCACATGGCAAGCCGCGACTCTCGCGAGGCAATGACGATAGGCGACTGATCTGGATTTGCAGAGTTCAAGGCAGGTTTCCGGTAAGCGCGCTGCCAACCTCGCCAGAAAGCCGGTGCGCGAGGGCGGCATCACCCAAAAGGCATCTTGATCAGGGGACGATTCTAACATGCTTGGCGTGCACGCTTGCCCCGACACTGAAGTCGTTTTCTCGACGCTCGCGACAGCGAGGAAATCGGCCTGCGCCGACGAGCGGTGATTCCTACTGCTCGGCCACCTGCAGAGTCGTCAAATAGGCCAGGACGTCCTGGATGGCGCTGGCCTTCAGGGTGTACAAGACTCCGGTCTTGGCACCGTCTTCGTCGTGCGGGCGATCCGCCGCGAGGTAGGCGGCGATCTGCTTCTGCAGGTAGTTCGTATATTGGCCCACCAGCATCGGGAACATGCCGCGTCCCTGCCCGGTCTTGCCATGACAGGCGGCGCAGTTTTTCTGGTACACCGCCTTGCCGTTTTCGATATTACCGGCGGCACGCGGGACGATCATCACCCTCTCCATCGCCAGCAACCGCGCCAGGGCGTCATCGCTGTCCTTGAAGACCGGCGGCCGCGTCGGCAGTTCGATCTGCGCCAGGTAAGCGGCGAGCAACTTCATGTCTTCATTATCGAGTTCGCGCGCCCGGGTGTACGGATACATCGGCAGGTTGATTCGCAACTGACTCTGGAAGGCCTGCAACTGCTGCTCCACGTATTTCGGAGATTGGCCGGCGATGCGTGGGTACTCGCCTTGCTTGCCACCAGCCCCGAACGGGCCGTGGCAGGCGGCACACGGGCCATAAACTTCCTTCGCACGTTCCAGATCGAGCGCCGCAGCCGGCAGAAACACGACCCCCCCGAGCAGGATATAGAAGAATTTTCTCAAGCCTTGAGCGTACTTCATGAAGACCTCGTCGGATGGCAGCGGGAATTATAGGAAAACCGTCACCGGCGACCTTGATGAGTGTCAAGAAGCGACCGCCGATCAGGAACTGAGCCGGCGCGCAAAGGACTTGAGCAAGGGCCACTGCCGGCGACTAACGGGCAGCCGCTCGGGAACGTCGCGTAGAATCGCCTGCCATTGCGTCTCGGCGTCGTCGCCAGCGCCACTCTTCTCGAAGCCGGCAATCGCCTCCCGCGCCGCCAGCACACCGCGATGCAGACGGATGAATTTTGCGCCGAATTCGTGCTCAAGATGGGTCAGCGACTCGTCAAGCAGGAATTCGCGATCACCGGTACGTGCTGTGACGTACTTCAGGTCAGCGCGGAAGTAGACGATCTCGGCAACGGCAATCAGCAACAGCCGGCCCCGTTCATGGCAGGAAAGATGACTGCGCGCTCCCTGTGACAGTTGCGCGAGCAAAGCCGAAGGCAGCGGGTGGCGGTGAACTTTTCGCAGCGCCTCGAGCAGACGCAAGGCGCGCACCGGCTTCACCAGATAGTCGACGGCGTTGAGCTCGAAGGCCTGCACCGCGTAGGTATCATAGGCCGTCACAAAAATTACCGCTGGCGGGTATTCGAGCCGAGACAGGTGAGCTGCGAGTTCAATGCCGTCCATTTTCGGCATGCGGATATCGACCAGCGCCACATCAACCCGCAGACCTTCGATGGCGGCCAGTGCACGCAGGCCGTTGTCGGCTTCGGCGACGATCACATGCGGCAGCTCCAGAGCGATATCGGCCAGCAAATCACGCAAACGCGCCAGCGCTGGCGCCTCATCGTCGCAAATCAGCAGCAATAGCGGCGAAGCGAGCGCAGGCGCATTCATTGCCGCTGCGCCCGACAAGGCAGGAGGATACGTACCCGATACTCGTGCCGGCCGTCGCCGAGCGCTACCGCATCGGTATCGAGTCGTGCTTCAAGGTCGTAGTACAGCGCCAGACGCTCGCGGATATTGTCCAGCGCCATGTGGCTGCCGCGCGGTTTCTCGACACTGCCTGCGCAAGGATTGACGATATCGAGTTGCAAGGCATCAGCGCGCCGCGCCAGGCGAATGCGAATAGTGCCTGGATCGCCCAAGGGCTCAATGCCGTGATAAACAGCGTTCTCCAGCAGCGGTTGCACCATCAGTGGCGGCACTTTCAGATGCAGCGGCAAATCAGGTGCGAGATCCCATTCGACGTGCAAGCGCTCGGCGAGACGCAATTTTTCGAGGGCCAGATACTGCCGGCACAGGGCGAGCTCGTCGGCCAGCGGCACCAACTCGCGATGATCACGCATCAGCACGCGAAAAAGATCGGCCAATTCCTCAAGCGCCGTCTCGGCGCGTCGCGGATCGGCGCGAATCAGCGACAGCACCGCATTCAGGCTGTTGAACAGGAAATGCGGCCGGATGCGCGCACTCAACGCCTGTAATCGCGCCTCGACGAGCGCCGGTGACAAGGCCCCGGCGCGCAAGGCAAAGTAGGCAAGCATAAACCCGGCCGCCAGCGCAGCCAGCAGGCCTGCCCTGAGCAGAGCCTGGCCACCACCAGCATCGGCGAAGATCAGGTGACTCCACAGCGCCGACAATACGATCGCCGAAGCGGCTGCCAGCAGCAACACCAGCGTGCGCCCAATCCAGGCAGGTGCTCGCTGCAGGCTGTTGCCGAGTACAGCCAGTAGCGCCAGATTGAAGAGCAGCAAGGGCTGCACCCAGGCCGCCATGTCGATGAAGTGCTGCAGGCTGTCCTGCACACCCTGGCTCTGAACCAGTGCGGCAGCCAGCGCCAGAAAGTTCACGCCGAGCAGAATTCGCAACATGACGCCGGAATTCCGGAAATCCGGTAGCGGCTGGCCGGCCGGGTTTTGCTTTATACTTGCCATCACTCGAAGTGGCGCCTGTCCAAGGTTCTACGAGAGATTCTAGCCCAGGAACCCCTTCCGCATGAACCCATCGGATTCTTCCCAATACACTTGGGCCGGCCGCTTCGCCGAGCCGATGTCCGACCTCGTCAAACGCTATACGGCCTCGGTGAATTTCGACCGCCGCATGTGGCGCCAGGATATTCGCGCCTCGGTCGCGCACGCGACCATGCTCGCCAGACAGGAAATCATCAGTGCCGGAGACCTCGCCGACATCGAGCGCGGCATGGCACAGGTGGGCCGCGAGATCGAGAACGGCAGCTTTGTCTGGTCGCTCGACCTCGAAGACGTCCATCTGAACATCGAGAAACGCCTGACGGCCCTCGTTGGCGACGCCGGCAAGCGCCTGCATACCGGCCGCTCGCGGAACGACCAGGTAGCGACCGACATTCGCCTGTATCTGCGTGACGCGATCGACGCGTTGCTGCCACTGCTGCGTCAGTTCCAGACCAGCCTGCTAAACCTGGCTGAAAAGGAAGCCGCCACGCCGCTTCCCGGCTTCACCCATCTCCAGGTCGCCCAGCCGGTCACTTTCGGCCATCACCTGCTCGCCTATTTCGAGATGATGCAACGTGACGCCGAACGCTTCAGCGACTGCCGTCGCCGTACGAACCGCCTGCCCCTGGGTGCAGCGGCGCTGGCCGGCACCACCTATCCCATCGACCGCCATTTCGTCGCCGAGCTACTGGGCTTCGACGGTGTTTGCGAAAACTCGCTCGATGCGGTTTCCGACCGCGACTTTGCGATCGAATTCTGTGCCGCCTGCGCGATGTTGATGATGCACCTGTCGCGCCTGTCCGAAGAACTGGTGCTGTGGATGAACCCGCGCTTCGGCTTCATCAGGATCGCCGATCGCTTCTGTACCGGCAGTTCGATCATGCCGCAGAAGAAGAATCCCGACGTTCCGGAATTGGCGCGTGGCAAGACCGGCCGCGTGTACGGTCACCTGACGGCCTTGCTGACCCTGATGAAGGGCCAGCCGCTGGCCTACAACAAGGACAACCAGGAAGACAAGGAACCGCTGTTCGACGCCATCGACACGGTCAGCGACACCTTATGCATTTTTGCCGAGTTGATTGCCGGCATCACCGTCAATCCCGAGAGAATGCGCGACGCCCTGGCCGAAGGATTCGCCACCGCAACCGACCTCGCCGACTTCCTGACCCGCAAGGGCCTGCCTTTCCGCGACGCCCACGCAACCGTCGGCCTGGCAGTACGTCGCGCCGAGGAACTGGGTGTCGACCTGGCGCAACTCCCGCTCGCCGAGCTGCAAAGCTTTTCACCGCTGCTTGACGAGGAAGTCTTTGCGGTGCTGACGATCGACGGTTCGCTGGCCGCGCGCGCGCATATCGGCGGCACAGCGCCGGAGCAGGTCCTGGCAGCCATTTCCCGCGCCCGTCGCGGCTAGGTCCGCCGCAGCCCCCGGCAATGGAGAAGATCGGCAAATACGAGCTGCTCCGCGAAGTCGGCCACGGGGCAACGTCTACCGTCTATCTCGGCAGCGACGCATTTACGCAGCGCGAAGTGGCGGTCAAGGTCGCCTTTCCCGGCATCCTGAAAGACCCCAAGCGGGGCAGACTCTACACCCATTTGTTCCTCAACGAAGCGGCACTGATTGGTAAACTGTCGCACCCGCACATCGTCCAGACCTATGACGCCGTCGTGGACGACCACCTCTGCTACATCGTCATGGAGTACGTCGCTGGCGGCACATTGGAAACGGTCTGCGCGCCCGGCCAGCTGTTGTCGGTCGAACGCATCGTCGAGATCGTTTTCAAGTGCACCCGGGCACTCGACTTCGCCTTCCAGGCCGGCATCATCCACCGCGACATCAAGCCGGCGAACATCCTGTTCACCTGCCCCGACCCCAACGAAGGCGACATCAAGATCTCGGATTTCGGCGCAGCGATCATCGGTTCTCCCGATCGCACGCTGGTGCAGGGGATCGGCTCACCCGCCTACATGTCGCCGCAACAGGTAAAAGAGCAGGCGCTCGATCAGCGGACCGACATCTACTCGCTGGGCGTCGTCATGTATCAGCTGCTGACCGGTCAATTGCCTTTTCAGGCGCGCACCAGTTACGACATGATCTACCAGATCATCAACGCTGAACCACGCCGGCCTTCGACGCTACGCCGAGAGGTCCCGCCGGCGCTCGACGCTATCGTTGCCCGCGCGATGAGCAAGCGACTCGATACTCGCTACGCAAGCTGGCAAGAGTTTGCGCAGGATTTGGCACAGGCCTTTCGCGCGCGGCAACCGAAAGTACCCGCCGACGAGATCGCCGATCTCGAGAAGTTCGATACCCTGCGTGGCTTCCCATTCTTTGCCGATTTTTCTGACGTCGAGATGTGGGAGATAGTGCGCTTCTCGCAGTGGAGCCGCGCTTCGCCCGGCACTCTGATCATGCGCGACGGCGACCTCGGGGACTTCTTCTGCTTCCTGGCAGAAGGCGAGTTGAAAGTGCTCAAGAGTGGCCTGATCCTGGATATGCTGACGGCCGGCGACTGCTTCGGCGAAATGGCCGTCATCGGCAAATCAAACTGCACACGCGTCGCCGATGTCGTCGCCCTGACCGAAGCCAAGCTGGTGCGGATAACTTCCCGCTCATTGCGGTCGTCTTCGGAAGCCTGCCGAGTACACTTCTACCAGTCTTTTCTGGCAGTCCTGAGCGAGCGCCTGACGTCGGCGAACACCCGACTGGTAAGCTTCTGAAAGTGCCTCGCCGGCGGCGAGGTAGAGGCAGGAGCCAGGGCAGCAAGCAGCAGCCCCGAGTGATGGCACGGCAGTCGTCCATTACTCATCGGCGTCGCCGCTATTGATGCTGCTCGGATCCCCTACCGAGCAAAGCTCCGGCACCGGAAACTGGTTGCCAAAGAAAGCTCCACCACAGTATATTAGTGTTTTCTGATAAATGGGGAGAAACGCTGATGAGTAAATCTTTCGGCACCATTACCAACGACGTTTCCAAGGCCATCGGCAGCCTGCGTCGGGACATCCCGGAGACCATCCAGAGCTTCAATGCGCTGGCCAAGGCGTCTCTCTCGCCAGGCGTGCTTTCGGCGCTGGATAAAGAACTCATCGCCTTGGCGATCGGGGTCTCCAGCCGCTGCGATGCCTGCATCGGCTTTCATGTCAAGGCGCTGATTCGCCTGGGTGTCAGTCGTGAGCAACTAATGGAAACGCTTGCCGTCTGCACCTACATGGGCGGTGGCCCGGCACTGATGTACGCCGCGGAAGCCGTAAGGGCCTACGAGGAATTGAGCGTGGGCAAGTCGGCAACGGCCAGCACTTGAGGAAAGCCAACGCAGCGACGCGCGCTACGGTGGCCTGGCGTGCGCAGCGCCTTGGCAGTGCGCCACACCGCCCGACCGGCAAGAAGCCTTGGTGATCAGGCCGGATCAACGAGGCCGTCAAGAAGCTTCTGCAACTCACCGTCTTCGTACATCTCACGCATGATGTCGCAGCCGCCGACAAACTCGCCGCGCACGTAAAGCTGCGGAATCGTTGGCCAGTTGGCGTAGGACTTGACACCGCTACGGATTTCCGGGTTATCGAGTACGTTCACGCTCAGGTAGCTGGACACTCCGCAGGCCTTGAGGATTTGCACCGTTACCGACGAGAAGCCACATTGCGGCGCCTGCGGCGTCCCCTTCATGTAGAGGACCACGGGGTTGCTGGTTACCTGTTCTTTGATCAATTGCTGCGCATCCATCGTAAAACCTCTTAGTGACTAGTCGTTATGAAAAACACTCAACAGAGCAGTGTAGCGGCTGGCGGCACCCAGCGTCAATCGCGTCGGCCACCACTAACGCGTTCAATCCCCGCCAGATCACGCCACGAATCGAGCTCGACCAGCCTTTGCTGAGCCAACAGCTGCCGCACCGCAGCGGCCTGGTCGTATCCGTGCTCAACCAGCACGCAACCACCTGGCCGCAGATGCGCTGCCGCGCCGTCGATGATCGCACGCAGACAAGCCAGGCCGTCACCACCGACCACTCCGTCCGTAAGCGCCATACGTGGCTCGAAAGGCAAACCACTGTGCTGCAGGTGCGGATCCGCGTACGCGACATAGGGCGGGTTGGCAACGATCAGATCGAAACGACTTCCTCCGAGCGGCGCATACCAATCACCCAGCAGAAAACGGACCTCCACCGCGTGTCGTGCAGCATTGCCGCAGGCCACGGCAAGTGCTGCCGACGACAGATCAACTGCCGTAACCGACGCCCCCCGGCATAGCCGAGCCAGGGTTACCGCCAGAACACCGGAGCCGGTACCGAGATCAAGTATCTGCGCGTCGGGCAAGGACTGTAGATGTTCGGTTGCCAGGTCGATCAGGAGTTCCGTCTCCGGACGCGGAATCAGCACCGCAGGCGTGACGAAAAACTCCAGGCCGTAGAATTCCGCGCTGCCGACAAGATAGGCCAGTGGCTCACCTTCAGCACGGCGACTGACCAAGGTATTGAGCCTGGCCAGCTGCTCTGCGGAGAGCATCCGCGTCGGGTGGGCGATCAGATCGGCGTGTGTACAGGCCGTTACGTGCTCAAGCAGCAGACGCGCATCGAGGCGCGCGATGCGCTGGCAGGCCAGGCGCCACGCAGCGTCAAGCGTCATTGGCATCGGGGGTCAGCACAGGTGTAGCGACGACGTGGTGAGCAGCCACCGCCAGCGCAATTTCCAGTCGTCGCTGCAGCCAAACGTCTCACTCGCTCTCGGCGAGCATCGCCAGCTGATCTGCCTGATACTCTGCCGCAAGCGCAGCCAGCAATTCGTCCAAGTCGCCATCCATGATCGCTTCGATCTTGTACAGGGTCAGGTTGATGCGGTGGTCGGTGACTCGACCCTGCGGGAAATTGTAGGTGCGAATGCGCTCCGAGCGGTCACCGCTGCCGATCAGATCCCGGCGCGTCGACGCCATGTTCGCGTGCTGCTCACGCTCCTGCACGTCCCTGATGCGTGCCGCCAGGACCGACAAGGCCTGGGCCTTGTTCTTGTGCTGCGAGCGATCATCCTGGCATTCGACGACGATCCCCGTCGGCAGGTGGGTAATCCGCACCGCCGAATCCGTCTTGTTGATGTGCTGCCCGCCGGCACCGGAAGCGCGGTAGGTGTCGACGCGAATATCAGCCGGGTTGATCTGCACTTCCTCCAGCGCATCGGCCTCGGGCATCACCGCCACTGTGCAGGCGGAAGTGTGAATGCGTCCCTGTGTTTCGGTGTCCGGAACACGCTGCACGCGATGCGCACCCGACTCGAACTTGAAGCGTGAGTAGACGCCGTTACCGATGATGCGCGCGATCACCTCGCGATAGCCACCGAGGTCCGAAACGCTGGCCGAAATGACTTCGACCTGCCAGCGCTGGCGTTCGGCGTAGCGCGTATACATGCGAAAGAGGTTGCCGGCAAAGAGCGCCGATTCTTCACCACCGGTGCCCGCGCGCAGCTCAAGAAAGACGTTGCGATCGTCCTTGGCGTCCTTGGGCAGCAACAGTTTCTGCAGCTCTTCCTCGATCTGCGGCAGGCGCTCCTTGACAGCGGTGACTTCCGCTTCGGCCAGTTCCTTCATTTCGGGATCGGCGAGCATCTCGATCGCCGACGACAGTTCGCCCTCGGCTTGTCGCCAGGTCTGGTAAAGAGCGACCACCGGGCCAATTTCGGCGTACTCGCACGACAGCTTGCGGAACTCGTCCATGTCTTGCGTTGCTTCGCTGCTGGCCAACATGCGGCCAAGTTCGTCAAGGCGACCGCTGAGCTGTTCAAGTTTGTCGCTAATGCTCTGGTTCATGAGAAAGTCGCTTAAAGCGCGCCACGCTACGCAAAGGATTGCAGGGAATCCAGCAGCCTGGCGTCGGTTGCCGAAGTCGGCTACTCGCCGAAGCGCGAATCCGGATGGAGATGGAACAGGCGTCCGACCAGCGTCTGCACCTCGTCCTGGTCAGCACCGGCCTGGTTCAAGGCCTGCGTCGGTGCATGCAGAAACTTGTTGGTCAGACGATGCGAGAAACGTTCGAGGACGCGGGCCGGGTCTTCACCTTTGTCCAGCAGTTTCAGCGCGTGCTCCATCTCGTGGCGACGCGCACGGTCGGCAGCATCCCGCAGCGAACGAATGAGCGGCACTGTAGCACGCGTGGCCAGCCAGCGCAGGAAGCTCTCGACGCGTTCGCCGATGATCGACTCCGCGTCCACCACCGCGGCCTGGCGCGACTCGATACCCGATTCAACGACCTGCGCCAGATCATCAACCGTATATAAGAAAACGTCGTCCATTTCACCAACCTCGACCTCGATATCGCGCGGAACGGCCAGGTCGACCATGAACATCGGGCGATGACGGCGGATCTTGATCGCCCGCTCGACCATGCCCAAGCCGAGGATTGGCAGCGGGCTAGCTGTGCACGAAACGACAATGTCGAACTGCGACAAGCGCTCACCGATGTCCTCCAGCCTGATCGCCGTCCCGCCCAGACGATTGGCCAGGACCAGGCCGCGCTCGACCGTCCGATTGGCGATGACCACCTGCTTCGGGCGCTGTGCCGAGAAATGCGTGGCGCACAGTTCGATCATCTCACCGGCGCCGATGAAGAGAATCTTCTGATCGGCGATACGTTCGAAGATCCGCTCACCCAGGCGCACCGCGGCAGCGGCCATGGAGACCACATTCGCCCCGATCGCCGTCGTCGACCGCACTTCCTTGGCCACCGCGAAGGAGTGCTGAAAGAGTTTGTGCAAGGTCGTACCAAGGGTGCCGGCCTCCTCGGCAACGCGTACCGCCTCCTTCATCTGGCCGAGAATCTGCGGCTCGCCGAGAACCATCGAATCCAGCCCACTGGCGACTCGAAAGGCATGCCGAACGGCATCGCGCTCGGGATAGGTGTAGAGGTAAGGCGCGATCTCATGGCGCGCCAAACGATGGTAGTCGGCGAGCCACTGCGTCGCCGCGTCAGGGACATCGCTCGCAACGTACAGCTCGGTACGATTGCAGGTCGACAAGATCGCCGCCTCGTGGACCGCTTTGCAGTGGGCCAGGTCAGCCAGAGCCCGAGGCAGGCTTTCGGCATGAAACGCCATCTGCTCGCGAACCGAGAGTGGTGCTGTGTGGTGGTTGATACCAAGGGTGAACAGCGCCATGCTTGGGGGACGGTAGGCAATAGGAGTGGCAAGTCAGCGGGCGATTATAGCACCGCCGCCGAACGCCTCCCCGAGCGTGGGATGGCGCCGAAGCGTGCCGAACCGTCGCGAACCCTGCGCAAGTTCGTTGCTCAGGCAATCTCCGGATCAGGCTTGCCGATAAAGTAACCTTGCGCGTAGTCCACCCCGAAGCTGCGCAACATGTTCAGTGCGCGCTCGTCTTCCACGAACTCGGCCACCGTCTTCTTGCCAAAGCCGCGCGCGACCTCGGCCAGCGCCCGCACGAAGACCTGATCATCGGGGCTGTCGACCAGGGTGCGGACAAAGGAGCCGTCGATCTTCACGTAGTCCACAGGCAACTGCTTGATGTAGTTGAACGAGGAAAAGCCAACCCCAAAATCGTCGAGCGAAAACGCGCAGCCGAGTTCTCGTACGGCGTTCATGAAGGCGCGTGCTTTGGAAAAATCTGATACCGCCGCGGTTTCGGTGATTTCAAAGACCACATGGCTCGGCAGCAAGGCGCTACGCGAGAGTTCAGTGCGGATGAAGGAGAGCAAGCGCGGATCATTGATGCTGACGCCCGACAGGTTGATCGAGAATTTGTAGTATTTTCCGGCAGCAAACAGGCTCAACATCTTGCCGAAAACCTCATGGATCACATAGCGATCGATTTCGCGTATCAGTCCGCTGCTCTCGGCGACTTCCATGAACACCCCGGGCGGGATCGGCGAGCCATCTTCTGCCCGCATGCGTACCAGAGCCTCGTAGTGACTGACCTGGCGAGCGCGAATATCCAGGATCGGCTGGTAATGCACTATGAATCCGCGATCGCCCAGTGAGCGATTAATCATCTCCTCCCAGTGCAGACGGCTCTGCATCTTCTCCTGTACGCCCTCCCCGTCCGAATAGAGGTGCCAACCAGCGCCGCCCTTGGACTTGGCCTGATACATCGCGATATCGGCATTGGCGAGAAGCTGCTTGACGTCCATCGTGGCCTCGGAAAAAACGACGATGCCGATACTGGCAGAGACACGATGGTTCGCTCCCAGGCCCGGGAATTTGATCGCCGCGAGTCGTTTGTTAATCTTCTCGGCCACCTGGACGGCCCCGTCGTGATCGCATTCGTGCAGCAGAATGCCGAGTTCATCACCGCCCAGGCGACCCAGCAGGTCGCTGCCGCGCGCTACATGGCCGACGGCATCGGCAACAACCCGCAAGAGCGCATCGCCTGCCTGGTGCCCGTTCAGATCGTTGACGTACTTGAAACCGTCGAGGTCGAGATAGAGCAGTGCCCCGTCACGCGCCGAACGGCCGGCACTGGCTAGCGCCTGCTCGAGTTGATCCTGGAAATGCTGGCGATTCAACAAGCCGGTCAAGGGATCGCGCTCACGCAATTGCTTGCGTTGCTCGCTCAAATCCTTGACCTGCAACTCGGCGAGCTTACGTTCCGTGTGGTCGATCCCGACCGAGAGGATCATCACCACGTCGCTCGACCCGGAAAGACGTGAGTGGTTCCAGGTAATCTTGTACGGTGCGCCGCTCGCGCTCGCCAGTATCGACTCCAGTTGCACGTCATCCAGTTCGCCTGCGGCAATTTTCTGCACTGCCTCGTCGATCGCCGGTTCCGAGGAGCCATCCGGGCAGACCAGTTCCGGAAAGCGCTTGCCTTGCAAATCATCTTCCGTCCAACCCAACAGCTGCCGTCCGTAGCGATTCAGGGTAAGAATCTGACCATCGCTAGACTGCGTCAGGATGATCACCTGCGCGGTATCGAGCAGGTTCTTGTTGAAATCGCGCTGCTCCGAAATTCCCTGCAGCATTTCCTCCATTTGGGCAGAATGAGCCGCGACGTCGCTCTCCAGCGTTTCCAGCCGATACGACAGGTCACTCGCTGCCTTGTCGAGGCTGTCGATCTCGTCATCGACCAGACGCCGAGCGCGCGGGGCAATCCTCGCCCGCGCCTCGGCAAAAGCGCTACGCCCGAGCAATGGAATCGCACGCACCGCCCGGGTCATGCGCTGCAGGGGCGCGTGTACCAGCAGCGCCAACAACAGCAGCGAGAAGAGCGAAGCCGCCAACTCCCCCAGCAAGCGGTCCAAGACCGACTTGTCAATATCGGCACGCGCCTGGGTGAGATCGTCGACCACCACCAGCAGAGCTGACGACTGCGCGTCAGCGCGGGCGTCAAGCGCCAAAAACGACAACTCGAACTCTTGGCCACCGTACAACAGCTTGCGCCAGGCGCTCTCACCACGCAGCGGCGGAAGCGCCGTCAACTGCTGCAGCAAGGGCAGGTTGCGCTCCACATTGCTCAAGCTAATCACCTGCAGGCCCAGGGCAGACAGTGCATTTTTGCCGGCCGGCCTGGCGACCGGAACGAGAACGCCGAGATCAGCACCGGACAGGCGGTGGAAAGAAACCACCACGTCGGCCAGAGAAGTGCCCAAGACCACCGCTCCGGCAACGCGACCGGCCACGAGGATTGGTGCCGCGGCAAACTGCGTGCACAGTTGCTCGCAGCGCGTCCAGTGCATCGCCCGCTCCTGCCCGATGACGTCGCGAACCTGGGCGTCCTGCTCCACCTCGACAAGTGCATTGGTGCGCCAACTCGCCACGGGAGGACCACTTGGCGCGTAAACCTGCAGCGAGTCCAGCCCGAGATCGAGCTGCAGCACTGACCAGTAGCTGTCGAAGTGCCGTCGCAGCAAGGCATTGCCCGCCGGAGTCTGAAAAAGACCGACGCCGACCGAGTCCAGAGCGGCCAGCATGCCGGCCAGCGCCTGCAAGCGGAGTCCGAAGTCGGTACGCAACGCAAACGCCTGTTCGACCAGGCGTTCTCTGGTCGCCGTCCGCTGCACTTCGAAGCGCGTCGTCAGGTCATGGAAGTGAAGCCACGACAGCGCACCGTTGACCGACAGCATCACCCCTCCCAGGATCAACAAGATCTTCCACCTCAGACTGAGGAAGCCGAAGGTGCTGCGCACGTTCGTCGGTGGCGGAGGGGTTGACATCGGAAGAGGCTAGAAACGGAACGAGCCGAGGAGCATGAAGCTGTCCCAGTAACGACGAAGATCCTGCGCATTGGGATTGTCCTGCACCGCCAGAAAGCCGGTACCGTCAACCTGATGCGCTTCCGCACGGAGCATGAACTGCGGAGTGACGTCGAAGCGGACGCCAAGGGTCCAGTCTTTGGCATAGCGCGTAAAACCAGGCAGACCGGTGGCTGCCGCAAAGTCCTGGCCATTGCGGTCGCCCTTGTCGGCATAGTACACATCGTAGCGCAGGAGCGCTTCCCACTTCGGCGCCAATCGGTAGGTAGCCTGCAGATAGTAACTCTCGCCAAGCGCATCGCCGTTGTAGAAGAACGGGCCAAAATCCTTGACCGAGATACGACGACTCGCGTACTCACTCGTCAGGCTCCAGTTCTCGGCGTTGTACTGCGCTGAAAAGATCAGTGGCGTCAGCTTGAAACGGCCTGCGCCGAGGCGGTCAGCGTAGCCCGGCTTGTAGCGCAGATCGAGATGCAGGGCGGTGAACCCCAGGCGATACCTGCCGCCGGAACCCTCATACATGACCTGGAAATCGGGTGCCAACTTCGCATCGAGGTGGCCAGGCGGGTTCAGGCCGACGAGGGCGACTGTGGCAGCATCAGTGTCTGTCTGCGGTTGCCCGAGAGCGAGGCTGGCCGAAAGCGAACCGGCTTCATAGTAGCGCTCGAGGTAGACCTCCCCACCGTCGGCCGAAACCGTCAAGTTGCGTGTTCGATCGAAGTAGATCGATTGCGGCAGGATGATGCTTGGCCGGGTAAAAGGAACATCGCGCGTCTTGTTGTACAAACCGTAGGCCGTCTTGATCCGCCCCACGCGCGCGCCGCTCCGCCCCTCCTCACTGGAGGCCATGGTCCAGTCGAGCAAACCATAATCGAGGCGCACGCCGCCATCATCAGTGCCGCCGGCCCGGTGCGACAGCAACTGGGCAGACAGTTGAACGTCGGGCGTCAGCCGCCACGAAGCATTCGCCCCGACTTCGCTATACTCACTGCTGATCTGGTCGTCGCTTTGCCCGAAGAAGTTGTTGTCCGAGGTGTTCACCAAGGTCAGCGAAAAGAAGCCATGCAACTGCAGATCGCCGTCCAGAAAATCGATGGCCCGTGCGAACCCTGGCGATAGCGAAAGCGCCGCGACCATGGCCATGCCAGAGGCGGCCCTAGCGAACCTGGAGTACACGGACATTGTGATCAACCTCGCTCGCCTTGACGTAACCCATTGCGCCTGGGGTGGACGCCACCCGAGACAGAATCTCCTGCGTCGAAGCAAGCTGTTCGGGGTATTGTCCCTGACCCGAAAAAACCTGTCGGTCCCATGCCATTCGCAGTTGGTGGGGAAACACCTGCAGCACACTCTTGCTGAAAGTGGCATGCTCGGGCGCGTCATCCCGCAGAACAAAGACCTTCACCGCGGTGTTGTTCGGCCATTTCTGCAGAAGCATGCCAAAGATTGCGCGCAAGGTCGCTCGCGGAATCGCTTCTTCGCTGGTCCCCGGATGAGCAATGGCAACCATCTCCGGCTCGGCTGGCTGGGCCTGCGCTTTCCCGGCAGGCAGAGCGGCCGCAAGCAGGCAGAGCAATAGCGCCCGGCCAATCCAAGTCACGAATTTAATGGTAAGAAGCTTTTCCATCACGGCGCATCCTACCAGACAAGCAACGCAAGAATTCGCGCATCAGCGAACGCGGGAGGGTCATTTTCGCCAGCAACAGTCAAGCCACCGCTGGCGGCCACAGCCGGGTTCCCGGCTCAGCGCCTGACAGCAGCCCGGAAGCGCGACCCCTGCACGAAACCCTCACCCCTCCGGCACGGGTCGGGAATGATCGCAGAAACCACGCCTGATCGGTGCCCCATCGACAAAAAAAAGCCACGGCGCACCGTGGCTGTCGAGCGCTGTTGCAAGTCACGCGGGCGTTGCTTTGCCCGCCGCCGACGCGCTCTCCATCCAGCGCTTGATACGATTCGCATCGCCGATACGAGTCTGCTTGTCGGACGAATCAAGCAGTACGATCACCACCGGTCGATCGGCGACGCGCGCCTGCATGACCAGGCACTTGCCCGCTTCCTGAATGTAGCCCGTCTTCGATAGGCCGATTTCCCAAGTCGGGCTCTTGACCAGCTGATTGGTATTGCGATATGCCAGTTCACGCCCTTTTACTTCGGCGGTGACACCGGAGGTCGTTGAAAACTCGCGAATCAAGGGGTAGCGATAGGCGGCGGCAACCATTCGTGCCAAATCGTGTGCGGTCGAAACGTTATTGCTGGTCAGGCCGGTGGGATCCTCGAAATGCGTTCGGCTCATTCCCAGCGATGCCGCCTTGCGATTCATCGCCACAATGAAGGCCCCCAAGCCGCCCGGATAGTGTCGTCCAAGGGCGTTTGCGGCGCGATTTTCGGAAGACATCAGCGCCAGCAGAAGCGCCATTTCACGGGTCAGTACAGAGCCCACCTGCAAGCGTGATCGACTCCCCTTCAGGTAGTCGACATCGTCGTCGGTAATGGTAATCGGTGCCTGCAAGTTGGGCATCGAGTCAAGTACGACCATCGCCGTCATGATTTTCGTGATCGAAGCGATGGGAACGACGATTCTGGCGTTCTTCTCGTACAGGGCCTCACCGCCATCCTGCGCGATCACCAGGGCCGAGCCCGAGCGGACCGCCAGATGCTCCTGGCCATGCCATGCCATCGACGGGGCTACATTTTCCGGTCTCTGCTGTGCACGCGAAGACTTGCTGCTTCCCGCCCGGGCAGCCAAACTACTCGTCTTGGCCACCCCGGTCGATTTAGCCTTGGCCACGCGGGTGGACTTGGCCTTCGACACCGGCGGCACTGCCTTGCCTTTCTGCGCGACGCTCTTGCTCGAACTCTGTTTGCTGACCGGTCGCGCCTTGGCCTTTTGCGTCGTCGGGGCTTTGCTTTTCTGCACTTCGCTCTTGCTGCCAGCCTTATCTGCCGCGTGCACCACCTCCATTGAGGCCAAACCGGCACCCACCACCAGCACGCCCCACAGCACTACTGCTCTCAGCATCGTCCGCATCGCAAGCCTCCTGCATGATCCGATAATTGGCAACAATTCCCGCACAGCCCACCACCCGCGAACCAACAGCTGAAAAAATAAGGGGATAGACAGACTAAGTAATGTAGCACATCAAGTCTTCGGAGTTCAAGAAAGACGTGGACGCCGTCTCCACGCACCCTGCCGCCGCGTCAAGCGAGATCGCTCAGCGCGGCGGCATTGGATTTCTCGAACAGCAGACAGCGGGTCGAAGTACGACCGCGCCGGACGCTCAGCGCTCGCTCATCAGCCGGTCGACAACCGCCAGAGCAGTCATGTTGACCAAGCGGCGCACCGTCGCCGTCGGCGTCAGGATATGCGCGGGCTGCGCAGCTCCGAGCAGGATCGGCCCGATGGTGACGTTGTCACCCGAGGCGACCTTGAGAAGGTTGAACGAGATGTTGGCCGCATCGAGGGTCGGCATTATCAACAGATTGGCCTGCCCTTTCAAGCGCGCGTCACTCGGAAACACGCGCTGGCGGATTTCATCATCAATAGCGGCGTCACCGTGCATCTCGCCCTCGACTTCCAGGCGTGGCGCGCGCTCCTTCAGCAGGCGCAGCGTGTCACGCATCTTCAAGGCCGTCGGCGTATTCTCCGAACCAAAGGACGAATGCGAAAGGAGCGCCACGCGCGGGGTCACACCGAAACGGCGAACCGTGTCGGCAGCGAGCAGCGTCATATCCACCAGTTGTTCAGCCGTTGGCTCGTAGTTGATGTAGGTATCGGCGATGAACAGGGTGCGATCAGGCAGCAGCAGCACGCTCATCGCGTACAGACTCTTCACCCCCGGCGCCAGACCAATGACGTTCTCGACGTGCTCGCGGTGATTGCGGTGACGACCAGAGGTGCCGCAGATCAGGCCGTCGGCGTCGCCCATGCGGACCATCAGCGCGCCAAAAAGCGATGGCCGACGGCGCACCTCACGCCTGGCGAAATCTACCGAAACGCCCTTACGCTCCATCAGCCGTCGATACTCTCGCCAGTAAGTTTCGAAATGATCGTCAAAGAAATTGTTATGGCCGGCACAAATGACCTCGAAGTCGATTCCCGGACGAACGCGCAGGTTCGCGGCCTCGAGCTTGCCGGCGATATCACCCGGATGGCCGATGAGAATCGGTCTGGCGATGCCTTCGTCGACGATCACCTGCACCGCGCGCAGCACGCGGTCGTCACTGCCTTCAGCAAAGACGATACGTCGCGGCGCCTGCCTGGCCTGCGAAAAGACCGGCTTCATGATCAGGCCGGAGTGATAGACAAACTCGTCAAGGCTGTCCTGGTACACCTCCAGGTCCCTGATCGGTCTGGTAGCCACCCCTGACGCCATGGCCGCCTCGGCAACTGCCGGTGCAATCTTGCTGATCAGGCGCGGATCGAAGGGATTCGGAATCAGGTACTCCGGGCCGAAGTTGGCGACCTTCTCGCCGTACGCCTTGAGCGTCACCTCGGACTGCTCGGCACGCGCCAGTTCGGCGATGGCCCTGACCGCTGCCAGCTTCATCGCTTCGGTGATGGTTGTCGCTCCGACGTCAAGGGCGCCCCGGAAAATGAACGGGAAGCAGAGGACGTTATTCACCTGGTTGGGATAGTCCGAGCGCCCGGTGGCCATGATCGCATCGCTGCGCACGGACTTGACATCCTCCGGGAGGATCTCCGGATTGGGGTTGGCCAGCGCCATGATCAACGGCGACGGCGCCATCTTGGCCACCATCTCCTTCTTCAGGACGCCACCGGCCGACAAACCCAGGAAGACATCGGCGTCGGCGATGACCTCGCCGAGCGTGCGCGCGTCGGTCTGCTTGGCGTAGCGCGCCTTGATCTCGTCCATGTCCTCGACCCGCCCCTCGTACACCAGCCCCTTGATGTCGGTCACCCAGATGTTCTCGACCGGAATACCGAGCATCACCAGCAAATCGAGGCAGGCCAGGGCCGCAGCGCCAGCGCCGGAGGTCACCAGCTTGACCTTGTCGAGATCCTTGCCGAGCAGGTGCAGCCCATTGAGAATCGCCGCCCCAACGACGATCGCCGTACCATGCTGATCATCATGGAAGACCGGAATCTTCATCCGTTCGCGTAGTTTCTGCTCGACGTAAAAACACTCCGGCGCCTTGATGTCCTCAAGATTGATACCGCCAAAGGTCGGCTCCAGCGAAGCAATAATCTCGACCAGCTTATCGGGATCGCGCTCTTCGATCTCGATGTCGAAAACGTCGATGTTGGCGAACTTCTTGAACAGGACCGCCTTGCCTTCCATGACCGGCTTGGCCGCCAGCGGACCAATCGCGCCGAGTCCAAGAACTGCCGTCCCATTGGTGATCACACCCACCAGATTGGCGCGCGACGTCAGCGTGCTCACCTCGGCGGGAAACGCGACAATCTCTTCGCAGGCGGCAGCCACCCCCGGTGAATAAGCCAGCGACAGGTCATAATTATTGGTCAGTTGCTTGGTTGGCAGGATCGCCACCTTGCCCGGTTTCGGATTGCGGTGGTAAAAGAGAGCGGCTGCACGCAGCTGATTCTTTTCTTTGCTCATGACGTATTCTCCTGGCAGCGTATGACAAGCCACAGCGGATGCTGGTGGCGCCCCAACAATCGACTAACGATCAGCCCCGAAGTGCCCCAGGCAGCCTTGCCGACAGCGCGGCAGGTGTCAATGGATCGTCAGTGCGAGTCGGACCTGTGGCATAATTACACAAACACAGACAACCTTGCAGTACCAACGCCGAGCATGCCGAGCACCCCCGCCTGCACCGCGCTTTTTGTTTTCCAGCCGCGACCGACGCGTCGCCCCCGACTGAGCTGGACGGGCCATCGCCGGCCCGGGCTCCGTTGGTCCGCTTCTGCGCGCGCCACGCCACGGTAAATTCCGCTCCTCCACCTACTTTAGAGAGTGATTACCATGAACCAGAGTGTTTCCATCAACGCCCCGGACTACGTCAAGCATGAAGGCCTGAAGAAATGGGTGGCCGAAATTGCGGCCCTCACCGAGCCCGCCCAGGTCGTCTGGGCCGACGGCTCGCAGGAAGAGTACGATCGTCTCTGTGCCGAACTGGTAGAAGCCGGCACCTTCACCAAGCTCAAGAAGCGCAAGAACTCCTTCCTCGCCTTTTCCGATCCGTCGGACGTGGCGCGTGTCGAAGACCGCACCTACATCTGTTCCGAGAAAAAGGAAGACGCCGGCCCAACCAATAACTGGGAAGACCCGGCCAAGATGCGCGAAATACTCAAGGGCGTCTTCAAAGGCTGCATGAAGGGTCGCACGATGTACGTGATTCCCTTCTCGATGGGCCCGGTTGGCTCACCGATCGCGCAGATCGGCGTCGAGATCACTGACAGTGCCTACGTCGTGGTCAACATGAAGATCATGACCCGCATGGGCAAGGCCGTTTTCCCGGTCCTCGGCACCGACGGCAGCTTCATTCCCTGCGTGCATTCGATCGGCGCACCCAAGGAAGTCGGCCAGGAAGATCCGCGTTGGCCATGCAACCCGACCACCAAGTACATCGTCCATTATCCCGAAACACGCGAAATCTGGTCCTACGGTTCCGGCTACGGTGGCAACGCGCTGCTCGGCAAGAAGTGCCTGGCCCTGCGCATTGCCTCGAATATGGCGCGCGATGACGGCTGGATGGCCGAACACATGCTGATCCTGGGCGTCGAATCGCCCGAGGGCAAGAAGCATTACGTCGCTGCCGCCTTCCCGTCCGCCTGTGGCAAGACCAACTTCGCCATGCTCGTCCCGCCCGCCACCCTGAGCGGCTGGAAAGTGACCACCATCGGCGACGACATCGCCTGGATCAAGCCGCGCAAGGATGCCAACGGCGTCACCCGTCTCTACGCCATCAACCCGGAGGCGGGCTTCTTCGGGGTAGCCCCCGGCACCAATGACAAGACCAACTTCAACGCCATGGCCTCGCTGGCCGAGAACACCATCTTCACCAATGTCGCGCTGACCGACGATGGTGATGTGTGGTGGGAAGGCATGGGCCCGGCCCCCGAGCACGCCATCGACTGGCAGGGCAACGACTGGACGCCAGCCATCGCCAAGGAGAAGGGCACCAAGGCCGCGCATCCGAACTCCCGCTTCACCGCTCCCGCCTCGCAATGCCCGTGCATCGATGAGCAGTGGGAGAGCACGGAAGGGGTGCCGATCTCGGCCTTCCTGTTCGGTGGCCGTCGCGCCTCGACGGTGCCCCTGGTCTGCGAGACAGTTGACTGGGATCACGGCGTCTATGCTGCTGCGACGCTCGGTTCGGAAACAACGGCCGCCGCCTTCGGCGCGCAAGGTGTGGTTCGCCGCGACCCGTTCGCAATGTTGCCATTCTGTGGCTACAACATGGCCGACTATTACAACCACTGGCTGAAAATGGGCAGCGCCGCCGACACGCCGGTACCGATCTTCATGGTCAACTGGTTCCGGATGAACGAAAAAGGCGAGTTCGCATGGCCGGGCTTCGGCGACAATGCGCGCGTCCTCAAGTGGATCATCGACCGTTGCGAAGGCAAGGTTTCAGCGAACAAGACCACCCTCGGCTGGATGCCCAACTACGAGGACATCGACTGGTCAGGAAGCGATTTTTCGAAGGAGGAATTCGCCAAGGTCACCAGCCTCGACAAGCAAGCCTGGAAGAGCGAGCTTGATGGCGTCAAGGAATGGTTCGAGAAGATGGGCAACAAGTTGCCTCCCAAGCTGGCAAGCATCCGCGACGAACTCGAGAAAGGCTTTGCTGCCTGATCCGTGATCCCGACCCCAGCTGGGCCCAAGCTGGGTCCTGGGAAGCCGCCTTCGGGCGGCTTTTTTTTGGCCTCGATGACGCGCAATCGTTAAACTGTTCCCTTTGCCAAGAAGCGCTACCGACGAACCATGCCGACCTTTCCCGCCAGTCGCCTTGCTCACATCGCCCCCTTCTACGTCATGGAACTGATGGCCCGCGCCAGAGCGCTGGAAGCCGAAGGGCGCGACATTATCCATATGGAAGTCGGCGAACCTGATTTCCCGACGCCCGAGCCGATTGTCGCCGCCGCGCAGGCACAGATTGCCAGCGGCCGTGTGTTCTACACGCCAGCTCTCGGACTTCCCGAATTGCGTGCAGCCATCGCTGCTTTCTATACCACGCGCTACGGCGTCGCTGTCCCAGCGTCGCGAATAGTGATCACTGCTGGCGCTTCAGGCGCCTTGCTGCTGACCATGGCCTGCCTCGCGGAAGCGGGCAGCGAATGGCTGCTCTCCGATCCGGGCTATCCCTGCAACCGCAATTTCGTGCGCAGCTTCGACGGGCGACCGGTCAGCATCCCGATTCGTGCCGAGAACAACTTCCAGCCAACGCTGGCGGAAGTGGAAGCGCATTGGACGGAACGTACGGCAGGTGCTTTGTTGGCTTCGCCGGCCAACCCCACCGGCACCCTGATCGATGACGACGTGCTGGCCGATATCGCCGAGTTTGTGCGCCAGAAAGGTGGACAACTGGTGGTCGACGAGATCTACCACGGCCTGACCTACGAACGTGACCCCGCAACGGCTTTGCAGTTCGGTGATGACATTTTTGTCGTGCAGAGCTTTTCCAAGTACTTCAACATGACGGGCTGGCGACTGGGCTGGCTGGTTGTTCCCGAGCGTTTCACACGCGACATCGAGAAGCTGGCGCAAAATCTGTTCATTTCGCCATCAACGCCGGCCCAGCATGCGGCGCTGGCCGCATTCTTGCCAGCCACCCTCAGCATCCTCGAGGAGCGACGCCGGGAGTTCAAGCGCCGCCGCGACTTCCTGGCGCCAGCGCTGGACGACCTCGGTTTTCGTCAAGCGGCCAAGCCGGAAGGCGCTTTCTACGTCTACGCCAATTGCAGCAAGCTGACCGACAACAGCGATCGCTTTGCGCGCGACTTGCTCGAGGCAGCGGGAGTGGCCATCACGCCCGGCCTCGACTTCGGTAGCAACCAGCCCGAAAAATACTTGCGCTTTGCCTACACGGCCAGCGTCGAACGTCTGGCTGAAGCCGTCGACCGAATTCGCCGCTTTCTCGGCTGAGCGCTCGTGAAAACGGCCCCTACTCGATGCGCCAGGCCGTCAGCGGCAAGCCCCCGGGAAATCACCGATCGACGCCAGCCGACGCCAGTCGAAACAAGGGCCGGGGTCGGTCTTGCGACCGGGCGCGATATCACTGTGGCCAACAACGGCTTCAATCGGGTAGGCCACGCACAAGGCGCGGATCAGCTCCCGAAGAGCGCGGTACTGGGCCGTTTCGAAAGGCATGTCGTCGCAGCCCTCGAGTTCGATTCCCAGAGAAAAATCGTTGCAACGCTGGCGCCCGTTCCAGCTCGACAAACCCGCATGCCAGGCACGTTGGGCGCAGGAGACGAACTGAATCAGCTCGCCGTCACGACGAAGCAGAAAATGCGCCGAGACCCGCAAGCTACTGATCTGCGCGAAATAGGGATGAGCGGACGCGTCCAGGCAATTGCTGAATAGACCAAAAATCCCCTCACCACCGAACTCTCCCGGCGGCAGGCTGATCGCGTGCACCACGATCAATGACACGACTTCTCCTTCCGGACGAGCGTCATGATTGGCGGATTCGACGCGCAGTGCGCCGGGCAACCAACCGTCAGCCCCCGGCTCGCCAACGGCAGCGTCGCGCCGCAGCGTCACTCCTCGATGCCCAGGCGCTCGATGCGATAGCGCAAGGAACGGAAGCTCACCCCGAGCAGCCTGGCGGCCGCCGTACGATTGAAAGCGGTCTTGCTCAAGGCCTCCAGAATCGCCTGCTTCTCGATACGGTTGATATAGTCGTCGAGTGTTTCCCCGTCCCGACCGACGCTGTCACCAGGTACCGCGGTCGGCGCCAGCTGCAGATCGTCAACAACCACCGCATTGCCAACGCACAAGGCGGTGGCGCGTTCGAGAATGTTTTCCAGTTCGCGCACATTGCCTGGAAAACTGTAGTTTTCCAGTGCGCGCAAGGCTTGCGGCTCCAGACGTGGCGGTTTCTCGCCACAGATGCGCGCCAGCAGAGCCACTACCAGCGGCGCCACATCTTCGTGACGTTCGCGTAGCGGCGGCATGCGCAGCTCGATGACGTTCAAGCGATAGTAAAGGTCCTGGCGAAAGAGCCCCTCATCGACGCAGGCCTTGAGCGTCTGATGGGTCGCCGAAATGATGCGTACGTCGACAATTTCTTCGGCGGCACTACCCACCTTGCGGACTTTCTTCTCCTGCACGGCACGCAACAGCTTTACCTGCATCGCCAATGGCAAGTCTGCGACCTCGTCGAGAAAGAGCGTCCCTCCTTTCGCGGCCTGGAAGAAACCCTCGCGGTCACTATCGGCGCCCGTAAAAGCCCCCTTGCGATAGCCGAAGAATTCGCTCTCCATGAGATTCTCGGGAATCGCACCGCAATTCACAGGGACAAAGGGCGCCGCACGTCGTGAGCTCTGATCGTGAATCAGGCGCGCAGCAAGCTCCTTTCCGGTTCCCGACTCGCCCGAGATATAGACCGGCGCCTGACTTCGCGCCAGCTTGTCGATCAACTGGCGGACATTCTCAATCGCCGCCGAAGCGCCGATCAGCTGGCTGGCCGAGGCGGCCGCCTGCCCGTTGCCCTCGTCGCCGTTCTGGCGCGGCAAGCGCAGGGCCGATTTGATCAGGCTGCGCAACTGCTCCAGGGCGACCGGCTTGGCCAGGTAGTCAAAGGCACCCGCCTTGAGCGCAGCGACGGCGTTCTGGGCGCTGCCGAAGGCCGTGATCACCGCCACCGGCGTCTCCCCGTAATGCTCGCCGATCAGCTTGACGATTTCGAGACCTTCACCATCGGGTAGGCGCATGTCCGTGATACACAATTTATAGTGCTGCCTTTCGAGAAATCCCCGCGCCTCGGCAACGCTTGCCGCACAGTCTGCGGACAAGCCCATACGCGCCACCGTCAGGTCGAGCAGTTCACGAATGTCTGCCTCGTCATCAACCACCAACACTCTCGCCAACTCGCCGCGCGGGCGACGCTCCGTCTTGACTAGTGACACCCTGAAGACCTCCCCAACAAACGAAAATCGGCACCCGGCCCGGAAGCGTGCAGTTCGAGCAGGGTCGCGTTCGCATCGCACAACTCGCGCGCGATGTAGAGACCCAAACCGGTACCGCGATGATGCGTGGTGAAGAACGGCTCGAAGATGTGTTCGCCCTGCCCCTCGCCAACCCCCTCACCGTCGTCAATCACGTGCAATTCCACCTGCGCTTCCGCCTTGCCGTCACAAGCCACTAGACGCACACTGCCAGCCATGCGCTGCGAATGACGTAGCGCATTGCCGAGAAGATTTCCCAACACCTGATGGAAGTGCGAACGATCAAAACAAAGGGCCGCCACACCCGACAACTCCAGGCGCACCACATCGGCCGACAGCGCCTCTTTGGCCAGATATTCCTCGACCAACAACGGCAAGGTCGCACGCAAGTCGATCAGTTCCCGATAAGTGCGATCCCGACGCCCAAGCTCCAGCACATCGCTGACGATACGTTCGAGCCTGCGGGTATTATCCAGCAGGATGCGCAGCAAGCGCTCGTACGTCTCGCCACGTCGTTCTTCACGCAGCAGTTCGCCGGCATGACTGATCGCCGATAGTGGATTGCGGATTTCGTGCGCAATGTTGGCCGTCAGGCGCCCGAGGGCGGCCAACTTCAGCTGCTGAGCCTGCTCCTGCAGGCGACCCAGATCCTCAAGAAAAACCAGCGCATCGCTGTCCGAACTCGCAGTCGGCGCAAACCTCGCTCGCAACTGCATGCCACTCGCAGGAACTCGCACCAGCACCACCTCGTCACTGCCGCTCCGACACCACTCGACGAAACCGAGCGCCAGTTCAGGCGAATATTCGGCCAACAGATCTTCGTGGCTGCCGTCGAGGCCCAGCACTTGCCTGGCGCGCGGGTTACACTGCTTGACCCGACCATCACGGCGAAGGACCACCACGCCGTCCTGCATTTCCTCGATGACCCGCTGACTGATCAGCGTCTGGTTGTTCAGATCGACGCCACGCTGAAGCGCCAGGGCCTCGTTGGCGATGACCCGGCGGGCCAGCAAGCGAGCCGAAACCGCCACCGCAAAGAAGCCGGCACTGAACAAGCCGGCGTGAAAGAATCCGGCCACATCGATATCGTGCTGTAGAGCCCGGTAGGCGTGCTCGAAGAGCAGCGCCAGAGTGGCCATCGCCGCATAGAACAACACCAGGCGCCCCTCCCCGACCAGACCGGCACCGGCCAGTGTCACCAGCAGCATCGCGCCAAGACCGCTATCCAGACCGCCGCCAATATGGATCAAGAGCGTCATCACCAGCACATCGACCAGCACACTGGCCGTCAACTGCATTCTGGCATGCCAGCGATGACGAAACGCCAGGATCACTGCCAGCGTCGTGCTCAATAGGTACACGCTGGCCAAGGCCAGGTGTTGCAGACTCTGGTTCGGACTAAGGATGGGAAAAGCCGAGGGATAGAGCAGCGCCGACGTGAACAGCAGCGTGGCGACAACGAAGCGGTAGAGGTTGAAGTAGCGCAGAGACTTCCAGTGCGTCGCGGAGAAATGCTCAACGCCGAGCGTTGCGGAGATCAAGATGGCCGCTCAGGCGTCGTCGGACACGCTATCGTCAAGATGGGCTGCGCTGCAGTAATAGCGGCCCTTGACGAGAATACTCTCGCTCACCGGCTGATTGACGCCGCAGCGCGCGCACTGCACCATGCGTTCGGCATCGCGCTGGACAGTGGTGTGGCTGGCAGCGCTGCCGCGCGACGACATCCGCGACTTGCGCCAGAACCACCACACGGCCCAGACCAGCCCGATTAGCAGTAGGTATTTCGTCATGGAAAGACAAGCCGAGAGCAGCGTTCAAGCATAGCCAGCCCCTCCGGACGGAGAGGCCGCAAAGCACAGGATGGCAGAAACAAGCCTCGCCAGCGAAGACCCGCAGCGGCGACAAACTCGCTCGCATCATGGCGCAGGCCACCCGAATCGCGATCACCGCGAGGAGGATTGCGGCTTGTCACATCACGGATCACGCGCGACCACGAATGTCACGCTATGCAGCAACGGCCAGAAAGGCCGTGGTGAAACGGTTGTGGTCGGGGCGAGAGGATTCGAACCTCCGACTCCTGCGTCCCGAACGCAGTACTCTACCGGGCTGAGCTACGCCCCGACCGAGGCGACAACTGCGCTAATGATTTCTAGCAACAGCGAAGAGGCATAATTCTAGCAAGGAATCCTTGTATTGAGAAGCAGGAAGAACATCGAGAGCGGCGGCGGCAAGTTCAGCCTCGGCCTTGGCCTTCTGCTTCGCGTATTGCAGCGCGCCGCTTGCACGAATGGCGGCCAGGACCAGCGGGAAATCATTGCGGCCGCCGTTCTCGATGGCGCGCCGTACGCAGGCAGCCTGTTCCGGGTTGCCATTGCGCAGCACAAAAATCAGCGGCAGGGTCGGCTTGCCTTCAGCCAGATCATCGCCCAGATGCTTGCCGGTCTCAACTTCGGACCCCGAGTAATCGAGCACGTCATCAATCAACTGAAACGCGGTACCCAGGTGGATGCCGTAAATGGCCATCGCCTTCTCGACTGCGGCGTCACCGCCACCGATGATCGCCCCCAACTGCGCCGCCGCCTCAAACAACTTGGCGGTCTTGTAGCGAATGACATGCAGATAGCCGCCTTCATCGATCCCCGCGTCATGGCAGTTCATCAACTGCAGGACTTCGCCCTCGGCGATGACGTTCGTCGCATCCGACAACACCTGCATGATGCGCATGTCGTCGACCGCAACCATCATCTGGAAAGCCCGCGAATAGAGGAAGTCGCCAACCAGCACACTGGCCGAATTGCCGAACAGGGCGTTGGCCGTCTCACGGCCGCGCCGCAAATCTGAGCCATCGACCACATCGTCATGCAACAAGGTCGCCGTATGGATGAACTCAATCACCGCCGCCAGCTCGTGATGGTGGTGGCCTCGGTAGCCCAATGCCCCGGCCGACAGCAATACCAGCGCCGGGCGCAGCCGCTTACCACCGCTTTGAACGATGTACTCGGCGACCTGACAGACCAAAGCCACCTCGGAATGGAGGCGCAGCCGGATCACCGCGTCAACGGCCTTCATGTCCGCCCCGATCAGGCTATACAACTGCTCCATTCTCACGAAAAGACACCTTGGCACAAAACCCCGGAATCTTAGGCGCCGGCCGGTCTTGCGTCAAGCGACAGATGGCCGTGGCGATCGCAAACTCTTTGACGGAGCAGCAAGATTACGTATAATGCGCGGTTCTTCGTCTCACTTCGTTCAGTTCTTTGGAGTCCAACATGTACGCGGTCATAAAAACCGGTGGCAAGCAATATCGCGTTGTCAACGGCGAAAAATTGAAAATAGAACAGATACCGGCAGACGTTGGCGCAGAAATCACCTTTGACCAGGTTCTCATGCTTGGCGAAGGCGAAACGGTGGTCATCGGCACACCGCTTATCGCCAGCGCCTCGGTCAAGGCCACTGTGCTTTCGCAAGGTCGTCACGACAAGATCCGGATCTTCAAGTTTCGTCGTCGCAAGCATTCCCAGAAGCACCAGGGGCATCGTCAGAATTACACCGAGATTCGGGTTGACGCGATTGCCAATGGCGCTACGCTCGACCCTTCAGCCTGATTTGAGAGGAGCCTGACTCATGGCACACAAGAAAGCTGGCGGCAGTGTACGTAACGGCCGCGATTCCGAAGCAAAACGCCTGGGCGTCAAGCGCTATGGCGGGCAACTGGTGCGCGCCGGCAACATCATCGTCCGCCAACGTGGCACGGCCTTTCACCCTGGCGAAAACATGGGCCTCGGCAAGGATCACACGCTGTTTGCGCTGGTCGACGGGCACGTACAATTTGCCATCAAAGGCGCGCAGCGTCGGCGCACCGTGAGCATTGTTCCTGCTGCGGAGTGAACGGCACGCTGGCTACGGCAACACAGGCCAGCCCGGCGGTACAAAGCCCTATCCCTGGCGATAGGGCTTTTTTTCATTAATGTGAAAGTCGCGTATGCGACTCACGAACCTCCCTTCTCCCCCTGCGGGAGAAGGGCCGGGGGAAGAGGGGGACGGTCATGACTTTCATCATCCGGGGTATCTCGACTGTCATGACCGTTAGCAACTGGCAATACGGACAAAGCGGACAAACGCAGCCATGAAATTTATCGATGAGGCGAGAATTCTTGTTGGCGCGGGTGACGGCGGCAACGGCATCGCCTCGTTCCGGCGCGACAAGTACGAGCCCGAAGGCGGTCCGGACGGGGGCGATGGCGGCAACGGCGGCAGCGTTCATTTCATCGCCGACCGCAACGTCAACACCCTTATCGAATACCGCTACGCGCGCCGGCACCGCGCCCAGCGAGGCGAAAATGGCGGTTCTAGCGACTGCTACGGCAAACGCGGCAAAGACCTGACGCTGCGGGTGCCTGTCGGCACCACCATCGCCGATGTCAACAGCAACGAAATCCTTGCCGACCTTGACGTCGACGGCAAGAAAGTCCTGCTCGCCAAAGGTGGGCGCGGCGGCCTAGGCAACATCCATTTCAAGTCCAGCGTGAACCGCACGCCCCGCCAATGCACACGTGGCGAGGAAGGCGAACAGCGCGAATTGCGCCTCGAACTGCGCTTGCTGGCCGATGTCGGCTTGCTCGGCCTGCCCAACGCCGGCAAGAGCACCTTCCTGCGCGCCGTCTCGGCGGCACGCCCCAAGGTGGCCGACTACCCGTTCACCACGCTGCAGCCGCATCTCGGCGTGGTACGAGTAGACCACGACCAGAGTTTCGTCATCGCCGACATTCCCGGACTGATCGATGGCGCTGCCGAGGGTGCCGGCCTCGGCATCCGCTTTCTCAAACACCTCGCACGAACCCGCTTGCTGCTGCACATTGTCGACCTGGCACCGCTCGACCCCGACGCAGATCCCGTGCGCGATGTCGAAACGATTGTTCGTGAACTCGAGAAGTACGATTCCGAACTCGCCACTCGACCGCGCTGGCTGTTGCTCAACAAGCTTGACCTGATTCCCGAGGACGAACGCGAGCAGCGTATTAGCGACTTTCTGCAGGGCTGTCAGGCAAGCGCGATGGGCATTCCGCATTTCCGCATCAGCGCCATCAGCGGTGCCGGTTGTCGCGAACTCACGCACAAGCTGCAGGAAGCGCTGCAGAATTTGGCCGCCGCCACCCGCGCGCAAGAAGCAACGAGCCCAGGCGCTGCCACCGGCACCTTCCCCGACGACCTCTTCGCGGACCACCAGGACAAGGCCAAAGATGACTAGCAGCCGCATCGCCACCGCCCGCAGACTGGTCATCAAGGCTGGATCGGCGCTAGTTACCAACAACGGTGAAGGTCTGGATCTTGCGGCTATCGGCGAATGGGCAAGACAGATTGCCGAGTTGCGCCTGGCCGGCAAGCAGGTCATCCTGGTCTCGTCGGGAGCCATTGCTTGCGGCATGCAACGTCTTGGCTGGCGCAAGCGCCCACACGCCGTGCACGAGTTGCAGGCAGCGGCGGCCGTCGGCCAGATGGGGCTGGCACAGGTCTACGAGCGCGCCTTCGCCAGGTACTCCCTGCACACCGCGCAAGTCCTGCTCACCCATGACGACCTCGCCGACCGCAAGCGCTACCTCAACGCGCGCTCGACCCTGAACACACTGTTACGCTTCGGCGTCATACCGATCGTCAACGAAAACGATACGGTGGTCACCGACGAGATCAAGTTTGGCGACAATGACACGCTCGGGGCGCTGGTCGCCAACCTTGTCGAAGCCGACTGCCTGATCATTCTCACCGACCAGCAGGGCCTGTTCACCGCCGACCCTCGCAAGGATCAGGCGGCCAGCCTGATCAGCGAAGCGCGCGCCGGGATCGCGGCTCTCGAGGCCATGGCTGGCGGAGCCGGTACCCAGTTCGGCACCGGCGGCATGCTGACCAAGGTCATCGCCGCCAAGCGCGCAGCACGCAGCGGCGCGCATACGGTCATCGCCAGTGGTCGCGAACAGAACGTCATCCTGCGCCTGGCTCGGGGCGAGCCGCTGGGCACCTTGCTGGTGGCCGAAACGCAGCCATTGACGGCACGCAAGCAATGGCTTGCCGACCACCTGCAACTGAACGGCCAACTGCTTCTCGACAACGGCGCGATCAATGCCCTGCGCGAAGGAAAAAGTCTCCTGCCAATTGGCGTCGCCGCCGTCCGCGGCGATTTCGAACGTGGCGCCGCGGTGGCCTGCGTCTCCAACGAAGGTCACGAGATCGCGCGTGGCCTGATCAACTACGGCAGCAGCGACGCGCGCCGCATTGCACGCCGCGCCAGCCGGGAAATCGAAAGCCTCCTCGGCTACATCGAGGAGCCCGAGATCATCCACCGCGACAACCTTATCCTCAGCTAGCAAGGCGCAAGCTTTCGAGCCACATCAGGGAGCGAGCATAGGCGCTTGCACTTGCAGCACTGGCCGGTGCGCTGCGCGCCAAACGGCCTACCGAAAACGCTGCGACGCGCTGCGGCGCTGAAGTACTGCGTGCCCGTCGCCGAGCGGCAAGCCGGCTTTCCTGGTCACACTGCCGGGCTTGGTAACGCCGCTTCCCTGATCGGCAGGTTCAGCAGTGCCGCCACAGCCGCCAACGCAATGTCGGCGTACCACATCCATCCGTAGTCGCCGAACTGCGTCAGCGCCAGGCCGCCAAGATAGGCGCCAAAGAAGTCGCGGATCTGGTGCGAGAGCAGCGTCATGCCGAACAGCGTCCCGAGATCGCGCAGGCCAAAGAGCTTGCCGACGATCGCCGCGGTCGGTGGCACCGTCGCCAGCCAGGTGAAACGCCCATGCTCACCATCAGGATGCCGGCAGCCGACAGCGTGATTGCCCACAAGGCGGGTTGATTGAGAGCGCGGAACATACGTCGGCTCGCGGTCGGGCAGAAAACCGTTGGGAAGCAAGCGAAAACAAGCGATCAGGAAGCGGCCCGCCGAGCGTGGTCGCGAGTCGCCGCCTACAGATTGCAGAACAGCATGTCGAATTCGACTTCACTATCCGACTGCCGTGGTCGATGATCGCTGTCTGGATGAGTGAAGCGGATATTCAGTGCATACTTGTTGGCGCTGATCTCGGGAATATAGGGATCGTCGATCTTCAGAGAAATGCGGACCATCTGCGAGCTGCTGCCGCCAAGCATCATCTGGAAAGCACCATTGGCCGCCACGTGATGTTCGGCACGACCGCTCGCACGCAACAAACGCAGGACGATGGCCAAGGCATCACGCAAGGGCAACATCGGTTGCAGCCAGCCAAGCAGTGCTTCACGCCGTGCGCCTGGCGTCTGATGCCGCCAGTAGTGATATGACGGCAGATCGAACTGGCAGACGCCCCCGGGAATACTGGCGCGACTCTTGATACTCATCAGCCAATCGTTGTCGCGCAGATGCTGGCCGATCTTGCCGGTCATGGCGAGCAGGGCTGCCGACGCCTGCTCGATCTCCTGGAGGGCAAGGTTAAGCGCTTCTTCAGAGATCTCGGGGTTGTTGCGATAAGCGAGCAGGCTCTGGCGCTGTCGCTCCAGTTCCTGAATCAAGTCCATTTTCAGATCGGCCCGCCCGGAGACATCGAGGATCTCGAACAGGGTCAGCAGCGCGACGTGGTGCTCGTGCGCTCCGTCACGCTGCATGAAGCGGCCGACCTTCTGGAATAAGTCCTCCAGACGCAACAGGGTGCGTATGCGTTCATTGAAAGGATATTCGTAGGTAATCACACTTCCGCCAACGTCAGAAACGGGAATTTTCGATAATTCTGAAGCATTTGCAACAAAACCTCAACGTCCAGCATGAAGTTTGGCACTAGCCAGCGCCAGATAGCGCCGGTGCAGACCGTCAACCTCTGGCAGCAAGGCGTCCAGTCCACCCTCGTTGTGCAGCACATCGTCGGCCACCGCGCGCCGCTGCGCACGGGTCGCCTGCGTAGCCATGATCGCCTGCACTGCCGCGGCGCTCAGGCCGCTTCGCGCCGTCACCCGGGCAATCTGCACAGCCTCGTCGCAATCGATGACCAGCACTCGATCGGCACGCTGACGATAGCTCGCGGTTTCCACCAGCAAGGGCACGACCAACAGTACGTACGGTGCGTGCTCGGCAGCGGCGCAGCAGGCGTCGCTGCGTAGCCGAATCAGCGGATGCAGGATCTCTTCGAGCTTCGTCCTGGCCAGTGGATCGGCGAAAGCCAGACGACGCATCGCGGCCCGATCGAGGCCGCCGTCGGGACGCAAGACGGTGTCGCCGAAAGCAGCTCGAATGGCGGCCATCGCCGCACCCTGCGGGCCGCTCAGTTCATGGGCAATGGCATCAGTATCGACGAGCACCGCGCCACGTGCGGCGAAAAGCTCAGCGACCGTACTTTTGCCACTGCCGATACCTCCGGTCAGACCCACCACGAAGCTCATGGCGTCACCTCAGCCGGCGCCGAACAAGGGGCCGCCTCGGCCTTCGGCAGCAGCGCCACAATCGCCTCACGCAGCGCGCCCATATCCGCCTCCGGGCCATGGATTTCGAGCGTACTGAGTGTCGGCTCGCTCCTTCGCTCGCCGATTCTGGCCGAGCGTACCCCCTTGGCGCGTAGCGCTTCGAGCCGCGCCCGGGCGGCCTCCTCGCCGCGATAGGCTCCCAGGGAAACAGCCAGTGGGCGGGAGCCACTGCTCGGCACAATGAAATAATCCGTTACGCCGAGCTCTTGCAACTCGGCCACTTTCCGAACCGCTTCCTCTCTGTTGGCAAGTGGTGGGATGAAGACCCAGTAGCCAGTGATCTCGCCAACGTTACGACGTTGCCCCTTGAACGCTGTAAATCGTTCCGTCAGCAGGCGCTCGACCTGTTCGGCATCGCCAGCGGCCAGCTTGCTCCATAGCTGACAGCTCTCGACGGGCTTCTCGACGGGCTTCTTGTCGCCCTCGTTGTCAGCCGCGCTGGCGACCACTTTTTCGACCACTTTCTCAGCTTCCGTTTTCTTCTTCGCGGTCGGCGGCGGCTCGCCACGCGAAACGATACGCACACGCTCGGGCAGCAGTTGCTGTGCAAGGTGCCTCGCATCAGGGTTGACCGACGCACCCAGGTAACCCTGCGTCCATACGAACAACAGCAGATTGGCGAGCAACAGCAGGAAAACGGTGATTCGCATCGAGGCGCTTATCCGACCTTGGGCAAGTGTTCGAGTGAAGCCCGGATGGCTTCGGCGGGGTAATCGAAATCCTCGAGCTCAGCGGCGAAATAGCGGTCGTAAGCAGCCATGTCGAAGTGCCCGTGGCCGGTGAGATTGACGAAGATCGTTTTCGCCTCGCCACTCAGTTTGCAACGCAAAGCCTCGTCTATCGCCGCCCGCAGCGCGTGATTGGACTCCGGTGCGGGAATGATCCCCTCGGCGCGAGAAAACATGACGCCAGCTTCAAAGGTGGCGAGCTGCGAGACCGCAACCGCCTCGATCAAGCCTTCGTGATAGAGCTGCGAAACCAGCGGCGAATCACCATGGTAACGCAATCCACCGGCGTGGATTCCCGGGGGCATGAAATCATGCCCGAGGGTGTACATTTTCATCAACGGCGTGAAGCCGGAGGCATCGCCAAAGTCGTAGGCGTAGGCACCGCGCGTCAAGCTCGGGCAGGAAGTCGGCTCGACGGCCACCAGCCGTGTCGGGCGCCCATTTCGGCCACCGGCAGCGTTGTCGGCGATGAACGGAAAGGCCACGCCGGCAAACGACGATCCGCCGCCACAAGGCGCAAAAATGACGTCCGGCCAGTCACCGATTTTCGCGAACTGCTTCTTGGCTTCCTGACCGATGATCGTCTGATGAAGCGCCACGTGATTGAGGACCGAGCCGAGCGCATAACTGGTATCCGCGCGCCCAGCAGCCTCTTCGACGGCCTCTGAAATGGCAATTCCGAGCGAACCCTGGCTGTCGGGATCGCTGGCCAGCAGATCGCGCCCGCTCTGCGTCATCGACGAAGGGCTGGCAAACACCTCGGCGCCCCAGGTCTGCATCATCGAACGCCGGAAGGGTTTTTGCTGATAGCTGACCTTGACCATGTAGACCCGCACGTCAAGGCCAAACATCTGGCCGGCGAAAGCCATCGAGCAACCCCATTGGCCGGCGCCGGTCTCGGTGGTGATCCGTTTGATTCCTGCCTGCTGATTGTAGAAGGCCTGCGGTACGGCGGTATTGGGCTTGTGCGAACCGGCCGGGGAAACCCCCTCGTACTTGTAGTAAATCCTGGCCGGCGTGCCGAGCACTTCTTCGAGTCGATGAGCGCGAATCAAAGGCGACGGACGCCACAGGCGGTAAATCTCACGGACCGGCTCGGGAATCGGAATCCAGCGCTCGCTCGACATTTCCTGCGCGATGATCGCCTCCGGAAAGATCGCCCCCATCTGCTCCGGTGAAACCGGCTGGCCGTCCGCGGCAAGCGGCGGCAGCGGCGGTGTCGGCAGGTCGGCGACGACGTTATACCAGTGCGTCGGAATTTCGGACTGATCGAGAGTAATGTGCAGCGATTCCACGAAACTTCCCCTTATTCTTCCTGTTCAGCGAATCCGCGAAGTATACCCCGGGATACCCCGGGATACCCTGGCGATCCGCTTCAGCGACCGGCGTGGACACAAGCGCGGCGTCAAGGGCCGGGCGTGAAGTTGGTACTGGTCCTGGTAACCACTCCAGCGTTGTTGAAATGGACGTTGAAATACCAGGTCATGCCCGCTTCGACCTTGGTTTTCCAGTCCCATACCTTTTCTTGTTTGAGTGAAAAGTAGAGCTCGTGCGCCGGTCGGCCGAGCAGGTAACGCACTTCGTCGCTGCTCATGCCCGGCCGGACCTTGGCGAAATTCTCCTCGGTCAGCACCTGCCGCACTTCGCGCAAAACCTTGTCCGAACCGATGACCAGCATGTAGTTGACGATGCCCTGGGGCGTGCGCGGATACTCCCAGACCCGTGCACCGTCGGCTTCCACCCACTCCATGCTAGGCTCGCCCATCAGCTGGCGTACTTCATCGACGCTGGTGATGCCGGGCTTGAGCTTGCTCAGCTTGTCGGCGTCGCATGCCGAGAACGCAAGAGCGACCAGTCCGGAAAGCAAAACACCTGGCAAGAGTTTGATCGACATGTTTTACCGCGCCCCACTCACTGCGACTAGAATTGGTGCCACAAAGCCACGAGTATAGACGACACGAGCGCATGGAGGACTGTTGAGCCCGAGCGAAGCAGCCAGCAAGCAAGCCACTGCACCGCAGCCGCCCCCCGTCGGGCTGGCCGAGAGCCCGGCACGGATACGAGCGGCAGCTTCGCTCGGCCACCACCGGCGCCCGTGCTGTGCACCGTCGCCAGGGTCGACCTTGAACGCCGCCCCGCGCGGCTACCCACCCGCCTCCCTCGCCTGGAGCGTGTGGGGGCTGGGCGCTCTGCTCTATTTGATCGGTTTCTACCAGCGCGTCGCGCCGGCGGTAATGACCGACCAGCTGATGATCGACTTCTCGATCGGGGCCACCGAACTCGGCAATCTTTCGGCCTTCTATTTCTACTCCTATGTGGTCATGCAGATCCCGACCGGGATCATCGCCGATCGTTGGGGACCGCGCCGTCTGCTGACGGCGGGCGCGCTGGTCGCGGCCATCGGCAGTGCGCTGTTTGCCAGCGCCCCTGATCTGTGGTGGGCGAACGGCGGACGTTTGCTGATCGGCGCCTCGGTTGCCGTCGCCTTCGTCTCGATGCTCAAGCTCGCCAGCCACTGGTTCGCACCGCAGCAGTTTGCGCTGGCCTCCGGACTGGCACTGGTCTTTGGTGTCGTCGGCGGGGTGATCGCCGGCGTCCCTCTGCGGATGCTGATCGAAGCCTGGGGCTGGCGCTCGGTGATGGGCGTCTCGGCAGCTCTGACCGCGTTGCTGGCGGTCGCCATCTGGCTGCGCGTGCGCGACGACCCCGTCGACTGCGCTTACGACAGCCATGCGCATTCCGCGCACGGCAGCGGGCACCACGGCTCGATCCTGCACGGCATGGCGGAAGTACTCTCCTACCGCAACACCTGGATTCTGCTGATCACCCCGATCGGCATTGCCGGATCGGTACTTACCTTTGCCGGCCTGTGGGGTGTGCCCTATCTGCGCCAGGTGCATGGCCTCGACACCCACAGCGCCGCAGCGATCACCTCGCTACTGTTGATCGCCTGGGCGATCGGCGGACCCGTCCTCGGTACCCTCTCCCAACGCATGGGCCGCCGGCGACCGCTCTATGTCTGGACCACCGCCGCGGCGCTCGCCGGCTGGCTGGTGGTCATTTTTGCGCCGATACCGATCTGGCTGCTGATCATCACCCTGCTGTTCACCGGGCTGGTCTCTGGCAACCTGATCATCGGTTTCGCTTTCGCCAAAGAATCGGTGCCGGTCCGCCTGATGGGCACTGCTTCGGGAATCTGCAACATGGGGCCACTACTCGGCGGCATGTTGCTGCAACCGGCCGTCGGCTGGGTACTCGACGATAACTGGCTGGGTGCCACGGCGGCTGGGGTCCGCCTTTACGACGCCACCGCTTATCAGGCCGGATTCAGCCTGATGGCCGGCTGCCTGGTCATTTCACTCTGCCTGATCCCTTTTGCCAAGGAAACCGCTTGCCAACAGAGCAAATAAGGCGATTGCCGGAAAAGAACGTACCAGATTGCTGCGGATTTTCGGTCGTCTTCAAGGCGCGACAACAGGCGCATAGTCGAACTCTGTAACTGTTGTCGTACCCCAGAAGACGGGCGAAACGACAAGCAAGATGGGTTGTTATTTGACACAAATCGCCTAAGGCCTCGCCGATGCTTCGCCGGTAATGGGTGGCAGTGGCCGCAGCGCCGAGCAAGCTCAGACCCGCCATGCCGAGCGCCAGGCTCAGCGTCGATTCGCACAACACAGGCACAATCAGCGCGGCAGCAAGCGCATTGACCGCGGCCTGCACGAAGGCCTGGCAGGAGGCGGCAAGACCGCGCTGGTTCGGAAACATGTCCAGGGCCAACAGGGTCAGGCTGGGGAGTTGCAATGACATGCCAAGGGTGAAAACGAACAGCGGCAAGACGCTCCACGGCAGCGCCGCTGCGCCGTCCAGATTCCAGCCCAGGTTAAGGGTCGCCGCAAGCCCCATTATCAGGTAGCCGGCGACGATCGTCCGGGCGCGAGAACAGCGCTTGGCGAGCGCGCGGGACAAGCCCGCGCCGAGCACGAGACCGCCCATTGCCGGCCCGAAAAGCCACAGGAAACCGGTCTCCGAAACCCCCAGGTGGCGGACCAGGAAAACCGGCGCCGAAAGCACGTAGATGAAGAACGCGACGAAGTTAAAGGCCAGCGCGCCACAGATCAGCAGGAAGGATGGTGAGCTGAGCACGCCACGGTAGGCCTTTGCCAGATAGTCGACGCGCAGCGACTGGCGCCGGTGCGCGGGCAGCGTTTCCGGGAGGAAGTTCCAGCAGGCCAACCACAGGGCGACGCTGAGCACGACCAGCAGCGCAAACACCGCACGCCAGCCAAACCAGGTTTGTAGCCAACCGCCAATTACCGGGGCGATCACCGGCGCGAGTGCAAACATGATCATGATCTGCGCCATCAGCCGCTGTGCTCGCGCGCCGTGGTAGAGATCACCCACGATCGCCCGACCGACGACCATGCCGGCACCAGCGGTCATCCCCTGCACGGCGCGCAGCAGCCACAGCTGTTCAATGCGAGTGGCGAAGATGCAGCCCAGCGAGGCCAGCGCAAAGAGTGCCACAGCCACCAGAATTACCCGGCGACGGCCGAGCGCATCGGAGATCGGGCCATACCACAGTGTCATCAGCGCAAAGGGCAGCAGGAAAGCGGTCAGGGTCTGCTGGACTTCCTGCGGCGTCGCCAGCAGCGATTGGGCAATGTCTCCGAACGACGGCAAGTAGGTGTCGATCGAGAAGGGACCAAGCGTGGCCAGAGCGGCCAGGACCGAGCCGATGCCGCGTTGAGCGGGCAAAGTTTCAGAATCAAGCACGTCAGTCTTTCGCTATCCGACGGTACTGCACGGCCTCAGCAACATGCTGCGCCTCGATCGTACCAACCCCTGTTATATCGGCAATTGTGCGAGCCAACTTTAGTAAACGATGGTAAGCGCGAGCAGAAAGGTCAAAGTGCCTGATGGCGTGTTTCAGCAGGGCGGCAGCGGCCGCTTCGGGCTGGCAAAACTGGTCGATTTCCCGGGTCGTCAAATGTGCGTTGGCTTTACCCTGGCGCTTTATCTGCACCTCGCGCGCCAGCGCGACGCGGCAACGAACAACTGCCGACGCTTCGCCATCCGCTGGCTTTTGCAGCGCTTCGGCCGGCAAGGCGGGAACCTCGATCTGCAGATCGATGCGGTCGAGCAGCGGACCAGAGAGCCGACTCCGATAGCGCCGCACTTGCTCGGGGGTGCAGCGGCAGCGGCCAGTTGAGTCGCCATGATAGCCGCAGGGGCAGGGATTCATCGCCGCGACCAACTGAAACTGGGCTGGAAACTCGGCCTGGCGGGCGGCGCGCGAAATGTGGATGCGACCGCTGTCGAGGGGCTCGCGCAGCGCCTCGAGTACTCGCCGATCGAACTCGGGAATCTCGTCGAGGAAGAGGACCCCGTGATGCGCCAGCGATATTTCGCCGGGACGAGGCACGCTGCCGCCGCCGACCAACGCTGCCGACGACGCCGTGTGGTGCGGCGCGCGGTAGGGGTAGCGACGGAAAAACTCGGGGCGAAACTGCCCGGCCAAGGACAACACTGCCGCTGACTCGAGCGCGGCGGCCAGGGTCATTGGTGGCAGCAAGCCCGGCAAACGGCTGGCGAGCATCGATTTGCCGGTACCCGGCGGGCCGGCAAGCAGAATCGAATGCGCGCCAGCGGCAGCAATTTCGAGCGCGCGTTTTGCCTGTGTCTGCCCGCGCACGTCAGCCAGATCGGGATAATCGCTGCCGACAGCGATGCTTTCGTCGGCCGGCAGACATTCGGCCAGGACGCCCTGCCCCGTCAAGTGGGCACAAACCTCGAGCAAGGTAGTGGCGGCGAGCACCCGCACCTGGCTGGCCAGCGCAGCCTCACGCGCACTGCTCGTTGGCAGGACAAAGCTTCGCCCCTGACCACCGGCGGCGAGGACCATCGCCAAGGCGCCACGGATCGGCCGCAGTTCGCCCGAGAGCGACAGTTCGCCCGCGAATTCATGGTCGGCCAGCGCGGAGTCGGGAATCTGGCCTGAAGCCGCCAGGATACCGAGCGCAATCGGCAAGTCGAAACGGCCCGACTCCTTGGGCAGATCGGCCGGCGCGAGATTGACCGTGATCCGTTTGCTGGGAAAAGCAAAACCCGAGTTCTGCAGTGCAGCCCTGACCCGATCGCGCGCTTCCTTGACCTCGGTATCCGGCAGGCCAACCAGCGTGACGCTCGGCAGGCCACCCGCGAGATGCACCTCGACGGCGACCTCCGGGGCAGAAAGTCCGTCCAGTCCGCGGCTATGAACAATGGCAAGCGACATCGGGGTTGATGGTCAATGCACAGGCCAGGGGCAGGAAGTGGGCGGCCAGCAAGCGGAAGAGCGATCGGGCCTCGGCGCCGAAGCCCCCTGCTCAGGCCGACGGGTCGGGTGGGCTTTCCAGCTGCTCCAGGCGCCGCTCGAGGGCTTTCAATTTTTCCCGGGTGCGTTGTAGAACCTGGGTCTGGATATCGAACTCTTCGCGGCTGACGAGATCGAGTTTGCTGAAGAAACTGGCGAGCAGCGCACGTGCGTTCTTGTCGATATCCGCAGCAGGGCTGGCAGCGATGATGCCACCCAGTCGAGCGCCAAGTTCTTCGAGAATTCTGGGGTCGAGCATGGGAATCACCGACGGGTTCTGGTTTCTGAGTGCGTCGAGTTTAGCACAGGCACGGCGCGCAACCGAATACGCACCAGAACGGTGCATTGACCTATGGGCGCTGCTCTATCGCAGTGCAGCAAGCATCCGCCTGCGCCGTACAGATTGCGCAGGGCTCTGATTACCCGCATAAAACAAGCCTGGCACGAAACCTGCTAATAGCTGGGTAGCAATTCTTTTCTTTCGTCGTTCGCTTTGCTGGAGGGCTCACGCATGAAAAATAGTGCTCTTGCCGCGCGGTTCACCGCTGCACTGTGGCCGCCACGCGGACCACAGGCCATTCCTCAACGGAAGACGCCGCACAGCCTTTGAAGTGTAGCGTCTGGACAATTTTTTGGTTCAATCGGAGAGGCTTCGCCCTCACCTGACATGGAGTGCAACATGAAACTGGTTACTGCCATCATCAAGCCGTTCAAGCTTGACGAAGTACGAGAAGCGCTGTCGGCGATCGGCGTGCAAGGAATCACGGTCACCGAAGTCAAAGGCTTCGGACGTCAGAAAGGGCACACCGAGCTGTACCGTGGTGCCGAGTACGTCGTCGATTTTCTACCGAAAGTAAAAATCGAAGCGGCGATCCGCGACGACATCCTCGAGCAGGTGATCGAGGCCATCGAAAAGTCGGCAAGCACCGGCAAGATCGGCGACGGCAAGATCTTCGTCACAACCGTTGAAGAAGTCATTCGCATCCGCACCGGCGAAACCGGTGAGGATGCCCTGTGAGGAGCCTGCCATGAAACACTTTTTTACCATTCTCGCCCTGGTCGGAGCCGTCGCTATCGGCGCCCCGGCCTGGGCTGACGAGACGCCGGCCGGGCTCAGCGCGGCGAGCCCCGCGATGACCTTGGCGCAGGCTCCGACCGCGGCTGCAGAAGTCGCAGCCACCGCCAGCGCAGTTGCAGCAGTCGAAGCAGCGCCGCAGCTCAGCAAGGCAGACAACGGCTGGATCATGGTCTGCGCCGCGCTGGTCATCCTGATGTCGCTGCCCGGGCTGGCCCTCTTCTATGGGGGGCTGGTGCGCACCAAGAACATGCTCTCGGTGCTGATGCAGGTCTTCGTGACCTTCTCGCTGATCAGCGTGCTGTGGGTGGTCTATGGCTACTCCCTGGCGTTCACTGAAGGCGGCAGTTTCTTCGGGGTGCTCGACAAGGTCTTCCTGAAAGGAATTACCGCCGACTCGCTTGGCGCCACCTTCTCCAAGGGCGTGTTCATCTCCGAGCTGACCTTTGTCATCTTCCAGGGCGCTTTCGCAGCGATCACCTGCTGCCTGATCGTCGGTGCTTTCGCCGAACGCGCGAAGTTTGCCGCAATCCTGGTGTTCATGATCATCTGGTTCACGCTCTCCTACGCACCCATGGCGCATATGGTGTGGTACTGGGCGGGTCCGGATGCCTATATCGACGCCGCTGCCGGCGAAGCCGCCGGCAAGACCGCCGGCTTCCTGTTCCAGAAAGGCGCTCTCGACTTTGCCGGCGGCACAGTGGTGCACATCAACGCCGCCGTTGCCGGACTGGTCGGCGCCTTCATGATCGGCAAGCGGATTGGTTACGGCCGCGAATCGATGGCGCCGCACAGCCTGACCTTCACCATGATCGGGGCCTCGCTGCTGTGGTTTGGCTGGTTCGGATTCAACGCCGGCTCGGCACTGGAGGCCAGCGGTGGCTCGGCTCTGGCAATGGTCAATACCTGGTTGGCAACCGCTTGTGCAACCCTCTCCTGGATGCTCGCCGAATGGATGCTCAAAGGCAAGCCTTCGATGCTCGGCGCCGCTTCCGGAGCAGTGGCGGGGCTGGTGGCCATCACCCCGGCAGCCGGTTTTGTCGGGGTCATGGGTGCCATCGCCATTGGTCTGCTGGCCGGCGTGGTCTGCCTGTGGGGCGTCAATGGTTTGAAGCACATGCTCGGCGCCGATGATTCCCTCGACGTTTTCGGCGTCCATGGTGTCGGCGGCATCCTCGGTGCCATCCTGACCGGCGTCTTCGCCTCGCCCTCGCTTGGCGGCAGCGGCGTCTATGACTATGTCGCCAACGCCGTCGGCGAGTACGACATGACCGCGCAGGTGATCAGCCAGTTGTGGGGCGTCGGCACGGTAATCGTCTGGTCGGGCATCGTGTCGGTCGTCGCCTTCAAAGTGGTCGACCTGCTGATCGGTTTGCGAGTACCGGAAGACGAGGAACGCGAAGGCCTTGACATCACCGCACACGGCGAGTCGGCCTACCACTACTGAGCCCTTCGGTCATAATGAACTCTCCCCTTCGGGCGCCCACGTGGCGCCCGTTTTTTTTTGGGGGGGTGTGTAGGGGGCGATCAACTGATGAGCGGGAGCAAGAATGGCTTTTCTGAGCTGGTGAGACCAGCATCGCGTCGGGGTTGAGCACATCGACCAGGAGCATCGCTTTCCTTTTCGATCTGAGCAGCGAGTTCCATAACGAGTACCGTGGCGGCGCCGATCGCAGGGCGATGGAACAGGTCTTCAACCGTCTGCTTCGATATTCCGAAGAACATTTTGCCGCGAGGAGGAGACCATGTTGAAAAGCGGGTATCCGCTTCACAGGCTGCCTCTACCGAAGCCAGGCACTTCCCGGCGCAGTGTACTCTGTGTACTCTGTGTACTCCTTGAACCGGAGCGCCGTCTGTGCGACATTCGCGGTCTTGTTCACGTCGATTCGGTCCGCGGATACATCGTCGGCACCGCCTCGATACAACAACGATCAAGCACAGCAGTAACAGGGAGAGAACATGAAATACGTGATTTGGGTGTTCTGGCCGGCCTTTATCGCCGCCGGAATCGCCGAAACGATCTTCTTTACGATGATCGATCCAGAGCAGTTATACCTTTTCGGGCAACGTGTCGAATGGTCCTTGACCGCGACCTACTCAACGGGTTTTCTGCTCTTCTGGCTGGTCTGCATTGGCTCGAGTCTGATGACCTATCTGATGATGCCGAGAGACGCCAAGGAGGCGCTGATGAAAGCCGCCGGTGAGCGTGAGGATCTCGCCCGACCGAAGCGCCGGGAACCTGGCAGCGGCGGCCGCTAGATCGACGCCAAACCGCTTTCGAGGTCGTTCTGCAGGTCGACGACGGCTTCGAGACCGACGGCAATGCGCAGCAAATCCTCGCTGACGCCCGCCGCAGCACGCTGCTCCGGTGTGATGCGACCGTGTGTCGTTGAGGCGGGATGAGTGAGCGTCGTTTTGGTATCACCCAGATTGGCGGTAATCGACAGCAAACGACAGCTATCGACCACCTTCCAGGCTTCCTGACGCGCCCCCTTGACGGTGAAGGAAACGATCGCCCCACCGCTTTTCTGCTGCCGAGAGGCCAGCTCGAACTGCGGATGCGAAGGCAGGCCAGGATAGTAGACACGCGCCACCCGGGGGTGCTGCTCCAGCCACTGCGCGAGTTGCAGCGCCTTCGCCGACTGTGCGTGCATGCGAATCTGTAGCGTTTCCAGGCCTTTCAGAAGCACCCAGGCATTGAACGCGGAGAGCGTCGGGCCGGCGGTGCGCAGAAATCTGAACACCTCGTCGGTCAGTCTTTTCGGCCCGGCGACGGCACCACCGAGTACCCGGCCCTGGCCGTCGAGGTATTTGGTCGCCGAATGCAGCACCAGATCGGCACCGAGATCGAGCGGCCGCTGCAGAATCGGCGTGCAAAAGCAGTTATCGACGACCACCAGAATGCCGCGTGCGTGCGCGATGGCGACCAGCGCGGCGATGTCGGCGATGGCGGTCAGCGGATTCGACGGCGTTTCCAGAAACAGGAGCCTGGTTTCTGGCCGCAGTGCTTCTTCCCAGGCCGCGACGTCGGTCTGCGCGACAAAGCTGGTCTGAATCCCGAAGCGCGGCATTAGCGTGCCGAGCATCTGTTGCGTCGCGCCAAACAGCCCGGTCGAAGCGACGATATGGTCGCCGCTGCTGCACAGCGCCATCACCAGCGAAAGAATCGCCGACATTCCCGATGCCGTGGCCACGCAAGCCTCGGCGCCTTCCAGCGCCGCGAGACGGTCCTGAAATGCCGTCACCGTCGGATTCGTAAAGCGCGAGTAGACGTTCCCTTCTTCCTCACCCGAAAAGCGAGCGGCTGCCTGAGCGGCGCTGTCGAAGACAAAACTCGAGGTCAGATACAGCGCCTCGCTATGCTCGTTGAACTGGCTGCGTTCCTGCCCGGCGCGCACCGCCAGCGTCTCCAGGGAATAGCTGCGAGGGGGGTCGATTGCTTCCATTGCTTGCATGGCCTTTATCGTAAATCTACGGACATCACATCAGGTTCAACTGCAATTGATTCGACGACCAGCGCTCCTCCCGCGCTGCGGCGCCGTCACCTTCGCGCGCCAGTTCGATGGCATTCAGATACGCCGGGCTGACGTCGCCGGTAATATAGACGCCATCAAAGCACGAAGTGTCAAAGTTACACAGCGAAGGCTTCAATTCTCGAATCGACGCCTTCAGCGCGTCGAGATCCTGGTACACCAGCGCGTCGGCACCGATTTCGCGGGCGATTTCCTCGCCGCTGCGACCGGTGGCGATCAACTCGCTGCGCGTCGGCATGTCGATTCCATAAACGTTCGGATAGCGCACCGGCGGCGAAGCAGAGGCAAAGTAGACCTTCAGTGCACCCGCAGCGCGCGCCATTTCGACGATCTCGCGACTGGTTGTGCCACGCACGATCGAATCGTCGACCAGGAGCACGCGCTTGCCCTTGAACTCCTGGGCAACGGTGTTGAGTTTCTGGCGCACCGAGCGTTTGCGTGTTGCTTGACCCGGCATGATGAAGGTGCGACCAATGTAGCGGTTCTTGACGAAACCCTCGCGATAGGGGACATTGATGCGCTGCGCGAGCTGCATCGCCGACGGGCGACTGGAGTCGGGAATCGGGATGACCACGTCGATTTCCTCGACCGGAATATGCTTCACCAGCTTGTCGGCGAGATGCTCGCCCATGTGCAGCCGCGCTTCATAGACCGAAACGCCGTCGATCACCGAGTCGGGGCGTGCCAGATAGACGAACTCGAAAATGCACGGCGCAAGCACTGAATTTTGCGCGCATTGACGTTGGTGGATGCGGTGTTCGAGGTCGATGAAGATGGCCTCGCCCGGCTCGACGTCGCGCAGCACTTTGAATCCCAGGGTGTCTAGCGCCACCGACTCGGAAGCAAACAGATACTCGGTGCCCTCGGGCGTCTCGTTGCTGCCGAAGATCAGTGGACGGATGCCAAAGGGGTCACGGAACGCGAGCATGCCGTAACCGGCGATCATCGCCACCACGGCATAGGCTCCTCGGCAGCGACGATGAACCGCCGACACCGCACCAAAAATGGTATCGAGATCCAGACGATACCCCTTGGCAGTGGCCTGAAGTTCGTGCGCCAGTGCATTGAGCAGCACTTCCGAATCGGAGTGGGTATTGATGTGCCGCAGGTCCTGGCGGAACATCTCCTTCTTGAGTTCTTCGGTGTTGGTCAGGTTGCCGTTGTGCCCGAGAACGATCCCGAATGGCGAGTTGACATAAAAAGGCTGTGACAACGAAGAATCGAACGCCGAACCAGCGGTCGGGTAGCGGCAGTGAGCGATTCCCATGTTGCCCGGTAGCGCGCGCATGTTGCGCGTGCGAAAGACGTCGCGCACCAGCCCGGAACCTTTGTGCATATGGAAGGCATCATCCTCGACGGTCGCCATTCCGGCAGCGTCCTGGCCGCGATGCTGGAGGACCATCAAGCCATCATAAAGCAACTGGTTTACCGGGGTGGTGGCGACAACTCCGAGAATCCCGCACATAGTGTTTTTCCTAGCCGAACCTGATTCGTTTAGTCACTTCTGATGGCAACCAGGGCTTGCTGGCCAGGACTGCCGTTTCGAGCGGCGCCGAAAAGTACGCCTCACTCCACCACTTCTCGCTGGGTAGCGACGTCATGCCGCCAACGGCCACCAGGACCAGGACGATCACCAGGCCCCGGGCAGCACCGAAAATGATTCCCAGCAGGCGATCGGTCAAGGTCATCCCCAGCGCCTTGAGCAGGCTACGCACAGCCAGACGCAGCAGTGCCATCACCACCAGCACGGCCACGAAGATGGTCACCCAGCCGGCGACCAGGCGCAGCGCCGGGTCGGCAATCGACGTAAAGCCTTCGGCGACCAGAGAACCCCACCAGCGAGCAGCAAAGAAGGCGAGCACCCACGCCACCAGGGCGATGATTTCGCCAACGACGCCACGCCACATACCAATTACCAGGGAAACAGCGACGACAAACAGCACGACATAGTCGAAAACGGTCATGAGCGGCCAGCGACGACCCCGCCAACACCGATCTTTTTCAGCTTCTCGAGGGCTTTCTCAGCAGCCTCGCGGTTCGGGAAGGGGCCGGCACGCACACGCGTCCTTTTCCCGGCGGGCGAATTGAGGATTTCAGTATAGTTGGCGACGCCAGTGCGATTGATGCTGGCGACGAGCTTCTTGACGTTCTCAGGATCGGCGAATGCGCCGACCATAATGACGAACTGCCCGTCTGACGCCACCGGTGCGGGTGGTGGCGGCGGCGGCAAGGGTTGCGGCTTCTTGACGATGGGCGGAGCAGGCGGCGCTACCGGGATCTCGGTTTTTTTCGGCGGCGACTTCTCGACGGGCTTGGCCGCTTTCGTTTTCGCGCCCTCTTCTACCGCCTTCGCGGTCGGCTCTTCTGCCGCTGCCGCCTCATCTTGCAGCGCAGCGTCGTGCTCTGCGCCAGCTGCGGCCACGGCAGCCGACGGCGACGAGCGAGCGGCCAGTTCGGCTGGATCGAACAGCTTTTGGTCCTGACCCGGAATGCGGATCTGGATGTCCTGCACCGCTTGCTTCGGCTCTTCGTCCATGACCATCGGCAGGACCACCGCGGCCAGTCCGGCAATTGCCACCGCGCCGACCAGGCGGCGCCGTGCCTTCTTCTTGAGGTGTAACTGCGGGTCGGATGATTCAGTCATCTGCATCGTGGAATCCACTGCCGTCGCTTCGATCAGTGACCGTTCTGCAGGCTACGCATGACGGCCGCGACTGTGTAGAACGATCCAAAAACGGCGATTCTATCATTTTCACCGGCCAGCTTGGCACAACGCGCGAAGGCTTGCGAAGGTGAGGGCAAACCTTCGATCTCACCACCCAGACCAGACGCCGTCACCACCGCCGCCAGGGCGGCTGCCGAGGCACCGCGTGGCACGTCGAGATCGGCCAGCAGCCAATGATCGATCTTGCCAGCCAACGGGGCCAGCGCGCCAGCGAGGTCCTTGTCGGCAAGCATGCCGACCACGGCGAGAGTCCTGGCGAAGAAACCCATGCCGGCAAGGTTGTCGGCCAGTTCGCCCACCGCCTGCGGATTGTGGGCAACATCGAGGACGATTGCCGGCCGGCCAGGAAGAACCTGAAAGCGCCCGGGCAAATCCAGCTCGATGAGCCCGCGCCGTACTGCGCTCATCGACAGCGGCAGCCGCAACTTTAGGCTTTCGATGGCGGCGAGCGCAGCGCAGGCGTTGCGCAGCTGGCAACGGCCACGCAAACCGGGATTGGCCAGGCCGCCTCGCCGCAGACCGCGACGCCCCCAGAAGGTCCACTGGGTGTGGTCCCCGAAATAACCGAAGTCGCGGCCCAGCAGCTGCAGATCGGCGCCGACAGCGAGAGCTTGCGCGATCAGCGAGGCGGGGGGATCGGGATCGGCGCAGAGCGCCGGCTTGCCGGCACGAAAGATGCCGGCCTTTTCGAAGCCGATCGCTTCGCGCGTCGAGCCCAGCCATGCGGTGTGATCAAGGGCAATACTGGTCACCACCGCGCAATCCGGAGGATAGACATTGACCGCATCCAGGCGCCCGCCGAGGCCGACTTCAAGAATCAGCACCTCGACCTCCTGCGCAGCAAACACTTCCAGTGCAGCCAGGGTGCCGAACTCGAAGTAGGTGAGCGCGACCTCAGCGCAAGCCGTTCTCGCCGCTTCAACTTTGCTGAAGGCCGCGCACAACAGCGCGTCGCTTACCGGTCGCCCAGCGACCCGCACCCGCTCGTTGTAGCTGAGCAGATGCGGCGACGAATAGCAGCCAACGCGATAGCCGGCAAAAGTATAGATGGCTTCCAGGTAGGCGCAGGTCGAGCCCTTGCCGTTGGTCCCGGCAACCGTGATCAGCGGGCAGCGCAACTGCTGGCCGAGAGCCTCCTTGACCAGCAAGACACGCTCCAGCCCGAGCTCGATTCCCGCCGCCCCCTTGGGGTGAAGGCTTTCGAGATGAGCCAGCCATGCCGCCAGAGAGGTAGGCGCGACGGCAGGAGAAACTGCCGGCACGGTGCTGCCCTGCCGCCCGCTCATGCCGCTATCCTCACGGCAGAGCCGGCAGCCTCAGCAACAGGGCCAGCACCGCGGCGACCCGGTCCTTCATCTCGCGGCGGTCGACGATCATGTCGATGGCCCCCTTCTCGAGCAGGAATTCGGAGCGCTGAAAACCCTCCGGCAAGGTTTCGCGAACCGTCTGTTCGATCACCCGCGGGCCGGCAAAGCCGATCAGAGCTCCTGGCTCGGCGATCACCACATCGCCGATAAAGGCGAAGGATGCCGACACCCCGCCCATTGTCGGGTCGCTGAGAATCGAGACGAACGGCAGCTTGGCTTGCGAAAGCAGCGTCAAGACGGCCGTCACCTTGGCCATTTGCATCAGCGAGAAAAGACCTTCCTGCATGCGTGCGCCGCCCGACGAGGCGACACAGATGAAGGGCAGGCGTTGCTCGACAGCGGTTTGCACGCCACGCACGAAGCGCTCGCCCAGTACCGAGCCCATCGAACCGCCCATGAAGTTGAACTCGAAAACGGCAATCACTACCGGCAGAGTCTTCATCGTCCCGTGCATGACCACCAGCGCCTCGGTCTCGCCGGTGTCGGTGGTCGCCGCCTGCAAACGCTCCGGATAACGCCGGCTGTCCTTGAAGTTCAGCGAATCGACCGGCAAGACATCGCCGCCAATCTCGACACGCCCCTCGCCATCGAGCAGCATTTCGATTCGCGCGCGCGCGTTTACGCGCATATGGTGAGCGCACTTTGGGCAGACGTGACAGTTGCTGGCCAGGTCCGTGGCGTAGAGCACGGCCTCGCAGCTCGGGCATTTGCTCCACAGCCCCTCCGGAAGCGCCGACTTGCGCGCCGAACCTGCGCCGTTCCTCTTGATCTTCGGTGGTAGCAGCTTGCTCAACCAGTTCATGGCATTCCTCGCGACGCATTCGTTGCGGTATCGATCGCCTGGCGAAGTTCTGCGACCAGGGCACGTACTTTCTCACAGGCCTCTTCGGGTGACGAGCGCTCCAGTTCTTCGATGATTCGGCTACCGACCACCACGGCATCGGCATGTTCGGCCACCGCCGCGGCGGTCGCCGCATCGCGAATCCCGAAACCGACGCCTACCGGCACTCCGGTGCGTGCCCGAATCTCCGGGATGCGGGCCGCAACGGCGGCGACATCGAGCGCTGCCGAGCCAGTCACACCTTTCAGCGACACGTAGTAGATGTAGCCACTGGCCAGCGCACCGACCTGCACCATGCGCGCCTCGCTGGACGTCGGCGCCAACAGAAAAATCGGGTCGAGCGCGTGGCGGTGCAAGGTCTGTGCAAAGGCGCTCGCTTCCTCCGGTGGGTAGTCGACCACCAGCACGCCGTCCACCCCGGCGTCGAAGGATGCAGCGGCAAAAGCCTCGATTCCCATCGCCTCGATCGGATTGGCGTAGCCCATCAGAACAATCGGCGTGTCATTGTTGTCGGCACGGAAATTGGCCACCATCTCGAGTACTTTCCGCAAGCTGACGCCCTTGGCCAGGGCCCGTTCGGAAGCCCTCTGGATGGTTGGCCCATCAGCCATCGGATCGGAGAACGGCACGCCAAGTTCGATGATGTCGGCGCCGGCCAGAACCAGCGAATGCAGCAAGGGAACGGTCAGTAGCGGGTCCGGATCACCAGCGGTAATGAACGGAATCAGCGCCTTGCGCCCCTGCGCTTGCAGACGCTCGAATACAGCCTGTATTTTCGACATGGTCAGAATTTGATGCCCGATTTATCGGCAACGGTGTGCATATCCTTGTCACCACGACCGGAAAGGTTGACCAGCAGGATCTTGTCTTTGGGCAGAGTCGGTGCCAGCTTGCCGGCGTAGGCCAGGGCATGGCTCGATTCGAGCGCCGGGATGATGCCTTCGAGACGGCACAGGTCGTGAAAGGCCTGCAGCGCCTCGGCGTCGTCGATGCTGACGTACTCGGCGCGGCCGCAATCCTTGAGCCAGGCGTGCTCCGGGCCAACGCCAGGATAATCGAGGCCGGCCGAAATCGAATGCGTCTCGATGATCTGGCCGTTTTCATCCTGCAACAGATAGGTCCGATTGCCGTGCAGAACCCCCGGACGACCGGCGGTCAGCGAAGCCGCATGCTTCCCCGTCGCGATCCCGTCGCCCGCCGCTTCGACACCAATCAGACGCACCCCTGCCACCGGGATATAGGGATGGAAGATGCCCATCGCATTGGAGCCACCGCCGACACAGGCAATCACCGCATCCGGCTGACGACCGCAGTGCTCGAGCATCTGCGCAATCGACTCACGACCAATGACCGCTTGAAAATCGCGCACCATCATCGGATAAGGATGCGGACCGGCCACCGTGCCGATGATGTAGAAAGTGTCGGAAACCTGTGCCACCCAGTCGCGCATCGCTTCGTTGAGGGCATCCTTGAGGGTTCGTGAACCACTGTTGACCGGCACCACCGTCGCCCCGAGCAGCTTCATGCGGTAGACATTGGCCATCTGCCGCTGGATGTCATCAGCACCCATATAGACTACACATTCCATGCCGTAGCGTGCGGCCACGGTGGCCGTCGCCACGCCGTGCTGACCGGCGCCGGTTTCGGCAATGACGCGCGGCTTGCACATGCGCCGGGCGAGCAAGGCCTGGCCAATGCAGTTGTTGATTTTGTGCGCCCCGGTGTGGTTCAGGTCTTCGCGCTTCAGATAAATCTGCGCGCCGCCAAGCAGTTCTGACCAGCGCCGGGCGTGGTAGATGGGACTCGGTCGGCCGACATAGTGGCGCAGCTCGTAGTCGAATTCGGCGAGAAACTGCGGATCGCGCTGCGCGCTGGCGTAGGCTTCCTTCAGTTCCTCGAGTGCACCGATCAGGGTTTCCGCGACGAAGACACCCCCGTACTGGCCGAAATGGCCCGCAGTGTCCGGCAAATCATAAACATCAACGGCCATCAACAATCTCCTTGCGGCGGCTTGCAACACCTGCACAGCATCAAACGGCCCTTCCCGTCGCCCGCAGCGCGGCTGCGAAGGCACGGATCTTTGCGCCATCCTTGATTCCCTTGCTCGCCTCGACGCCCGACGAGACATCCACCGCTGCCGGGCGCAGCCGGCGTACCGCCGCAGCGACATTTTCCGCATCCAGGCCACCCGAGAGGATCAGTGGCTTGCCCAGGGCGTCCGGCACCAGCGCCCAGTCAAAAACCTTGCCGCCGCCACCGTAACCTTCGACGAAAGCATCGAGAAGGATGGCCTGCGCCGACGGGAAGCCAGCCGCGTATTGTATCAAATCCATTCCCGGCCTGACGCGCGCCGCCTTGATGTAGGGCCGCTCGAACTGCCGGCAATACGCTTCGTCCTCGTCGCCATGAAATTGCAGCAGGTGAATCGGCAGCGCGGCCAGCGTCGCGCGCACCAAGGCCGGATCGGCATTGACGAAGAGTCCGACAATGCTGATGAAAGGCGGCACGGCACAGGCCAGCGCAGCAGCGGTCGGCAGATCGACGAAGCGCGGACTCGGCGGGTAGAAAACCAGACCCAGCGCATCGGCGCCGGCGTCGACGGCGCACAGCAGATCCTCGCGGCGAGTCAGTCCGCAAATCTTGAGGCGCGGAATCCTGGCCATGGCCGGCACGCCACTCACGATCCGGGCCCGACGGGTAGCAGCCAACTCTCTTCAGCAGCTGGCAAGCCAAACTGCGAAGGGTAGCTGACGGCGGCCAGATAGAGCCCGGCGGCGGCGAAAGTGGGCGCCGCCAGGCGGCGATCGCCGGCCGTCAACAGCTCGCCAATCCACGCCGGCGGGTGCTTGCCCTGACCGACATAGACCAGACTTCCGACCAGATTGCGCACCATGTGGTGCAGGAAGGCAGAGGCCTCGAAATCGAAGACGAGGAGCTCGCCGAGACGCGTGATGTTTGCTTGGCGCATAAGCTTTATGGGTGAGTTGGCCTGACACTCGGCGGCCCGAAAAGCCGAGAAGTCGCGTTCGCCGAGCAGCAGTTGGGCGCCGGCCTGCATCGCCGTCAGCTCTAGCGGATAGTGATACCAGCCCACCCTGCCTGCCCAGAGCCCCGTGCGATGCGCCCGGTTGAGCAACAGATAGCGATAGTGCCGGCCATAAGCCGAAGCCCGCGCATGGAAATCGTCGGCAACCGGCTGCGCCCAGCGCACGGCAACCGCCGACGGCAGAAAGGTGTTGATCCCGCGCACCCAGGAATGCATCGGCCGATCGAGCGGGGTATCGAAGTGCACCACCTGCCCCAGCGCATGTACGCCAGCATCGGTGCGCCCGGCGCAGATCACCCGCACCGCCATCCCGGCGAACTGCTGCAAGGCTTCCTGCAAGGCATCCTGAACGGTGCCGCCAGCGGGCTGTTTCTGCCAGCCGCGAAAACCGCTGCCATCGTACTCGACGGCCAAGGCGATGCGCACGCGCTACACCTGCCGCAAACAAAAGACGGCAACGAGGCCGACAACGAGCAGCATGAGCAAGGGGTCTAGCCACGAAAAACGCCGCTCGGCAAGTTCAAGCACTTCATCGCCGTCATTGGCCGGCGCCTGGAGCAGAATCCGCCAGTCGCGCGGACGTGGCAAGGTCTCGATGTGGCGCATGACCAGCAGCAGTCGCACGACGCCGCGGTCGGGATCGACGCCGCAGTGTCGTAGCGGCTGCAGCAAGCGATGGGTGGCCAACAGCAATTCAGGCACAGGCATCCATTCGAGAAGGATCGCCACCGCCCACAAGGCCAGCAGCAAACGCCCGCTTTGCGTGCAAGCGGCAAGCAAACCCTCGCCAGCAGGAGCGAGAGCGCCATCCCAAGCAGGTTCTCCAGCCTCTCCCCAAGCCACAATGACGAATAGCGACAGGAAGAGCCAGCGCGTCCGCCAGGCGAGGCGCGCCGCCCGTCGCAGTGCGGCCAGGCCAAAAAACGGCAGCACGAGAAGTGCCACGAGCAGTTGTTCGCCACGCAGGCACTGGCTCGCTGGCAGCAGCAGCAGCCAGACGACAAGGCGGGTGGTTGGATGCACAGCAGCGCCCCCGCTTAATGTAAAAGTCGCGCAAGCGACTCACGAAACTCCCTTCTCCCCTCGCGGGAGAACGGTCAGGGGAAGAGAGGGACGGTCATGGCTTTCATCATCAGGGGTGTCTCGACATGTCATGACCGTTAATGTGAAAGTCGCGTCGGCGAGAGTGATCAGCTGTCGAGACGCCCTTGACCGTGCAAATCATGGCCTTGCCACGACCGGCATGGTCAGACGCTTGAGCGGTCGATATTACTCGCGCAGTTCGCCGAGGACTGCCAGCGCCGCTTCGCGCTGCGCGGCATCACCATCCTTGATGACTTCCTGCAGGAGTTCACGTGCGCCTTCCAGATCGCCCATTTCCTGATACGCCTTGGCGAGGTCGATTTTCGTGGCCACCTCTTCACTGGAGCTGATTTCGACTTCGCTGCTCAGGTCCATGTCCGAGGCAAAGGCGGAATCGAGCGTGCTATCGCGGCGCGTCGTCGAGAAATCCGCGTTGACCAGCGTGTCCTCTTGGTCGGCTTCGAAAAGCGATTCCACGGCGTCGGTCGATTCGGGCAACTCACCGGCTTTGGCTGCGGCGGCGCCGGCGCGATCATCCCAGTCATTGTCTTCCAAATCCAGATCCAGGCTGATTGACGCCATGTCGAACGAGGGATGTTGCATCCCCTCGCCAAGGACGGTCGACTCGGTCAGCGTGACATCGAACTCCAGCGAGTCGGCGCCTGCCGTCCCGATATCGAACAACTCCTCATGCTCATCCAGCGGCCGCTCTTTTCTCTCGGCGCGCTCGGCGAGCGGCTCCTCGGGGCGCAGATCGAACTCGAAGTCGAAGCCCCCACTCGGCTGCGAAGACGCCTCCCGGAAGCCGGATCCGATCAGCATGGTCTCCTCGGGCATGCCAAGCTCATCCACCGGCGTTGGCGGAGCATCAGGTTCGGCGTCGTCAAACTCGGCATCCGGCAAGCTCGGCGCTTTCGGCAAGGAGGTGGCCAGGTCGAAATCGAGCGCATCCCCTGCGGCGGGGATTGGGAAGGAGAGCGTCGTCTCGAGAAAATCATCGTCGTCGTCCAGCGCTGGCGCCTGTGGTTTCCCGTCGCCTATGCCAAGATCGAAATCGAGGTCCGCCAGATCGGTCATCGCGGTCAAGCTTGCTGCCGACGCCGCGACACCCGCTGCGGCCGTTGTCCGCGCTTGCACCGGCAACGGCTCGGGCTCGGGCTCGGGCTCGGGCTCGGGCTCGGTCGGCTTGACAAGCGTATCGTGGTAGGCGGGCTCTGCGGAGGGTGCAGCAGGCGCATCGCGCCCGACAACCATCGTCTTTTCATACGGCGACTCGAAGGCCATGGCTTCTTCAACGGGCCGCTCAATGGCGATAGTTTTGTCGCCGGGATCAAGGCCATCGTCGCCCACCGGCCGGGAGTCGATTGTCGCCAGCGCAGGCTCCGCCTGCGCAGCCGAGCCAAACAAGGCGTTTCTGGAATCGAGTTGGAGGCCCATCTCGGCCGCTTTTTCCCACTCGCTGCCGATACCGCCGGTAGCGTTGAACAGCTCTGTCGCCAGTGCGTCGAACGGCTTGACATCCCTGCGGCCAAAGTAAATCTCGAGCAATTTGAGGTGAATCGCAAGACGCCCCGGATCCTTCTGGCGAGCCTCCAGGAGAATCTCTTCGGCTTGCGCGTCCCGTCCATACGCCATATAGACATCGGCCTCGGCAACCGGATCAACTTCGTCAGTGTCGATACTGCCGGGACCCGCCTGGCTGAAATCAGTCTGCGCCATCGAGTGCGAGGTATCGACACTCTGTCCGCCGGTACTGCGGAATACCGAGTTGGCGACCAGGCTATCGCCCTTCGCGCCAAGCGTGCTGGCCTGCGAATCCAGGGGTCTCTCACCCGCGCTCTGGCTGCGACGTCTGGCAAGCCAGTACGCGGCGAGCAGCGCGAGAATGCCACCACCGCCCGCCATGAACGGCGTACTGGTCAGCAAGCCTTCGAGGAAGCTTGGCTCTTCGGGCGGCGGCAAGACAATCTTGGCTTTCGGCGCGGCTGTCGGTTTTTGCGGCTCGACCGGCTTGGGCGCTACCGCTTGACTCTCAGTTCGCGCGTCTTCGGCCTTCGGCTCGGCCTGGGCGGCCACTTCGCTCGGCCGGCTCTCGGCAGGCGGAGCGGGTGGCTCTGCTGGCTTTTCCATCGCCACCGCAGGGGGGGCAGCAGCAGGAACTGCGGCGGCAACCGGTGCTGCCGGCGCGGGCTGGCCAGCTGACTGCTTTTCCAGCTCAGCCAGGCTCTGGTTCTTCAGCTCGACGAGCCGCTGCAACTCGGCCACATTCCGCTCAAGAGCTGCCAAACGCTCGTTGGCTTCCTTGAGTGCCTGTTCCTTGGCGATCAAATCCTCGTCGCTGCGCTTGGTGGTCGTCGGCGGCTTGCCGCCCGCGAGATCGCTCTTCGAGATTTTCAGCTGATCCGTGGGCTCGGCAGGTGGTGCTGCAGTGTCTTCGACTTTGGTCGTGATCTTGCCGGACGCTTGCTGCCGTGCCTCCTCTTCAGCGGCCGGAGCATCGGCTGCCGCAGAAGCAAGTTTACGGCGGTAGGAACTCCAGTCCGACGATTGCGCAATCACCAAGCGCTTGGCTTCTCCCTGTGGGATCGCTTCTAGAGTGCTCGTCTCCGGTATCGAGAGAATCTTGCCGGCACGCAGGCGATTCATGTTGCCGCGATCGAAGGCATCCTCGTTGGCACGGAACAGACCGACCAGCATCTGATCAAGTGACACACCCTCAGGACGGGTTTCACGGGCAATTTTGCTCAGCGTTTCACCGCGTTCGACGCGATGCGTGCCGCCGCCGCTTGCCCCTTGCTCAGGCTGTGCCAGGGGCTGAGCCCGCACCATGGGCGGTGGCGACACAGGTCGCGCCACTCTGCCCTCGGGCAAACGTGCTTCGCCAGTCGATCTGACTGGCGCCAGCGGCTTGAAAACCAGGGCCGGGGCTGCAGAGGCCTTTCCTCGGGCGGCAAACTCGGGAGGATCGAGCAGAAAGGTGTAGTCGCGAACCAGGCGCCCCGTGGCCCAGTTGAGTTCCAGGAGCAAGTCGACGAAGGGGTCATTGATCGGGCGAGCGGAGCGCAGCTTGATGACCGAGCGGCCGCGGGGATTCTTGGTAATCGCAAAACTGATGCCGAGCAGGGTCGACGAGTAGTCGACGCCGGCCCGCTTGAACTCATCCGGAGCCGCTAGCTTGGCCTGCATTTCCGCAAGTTCGGCCGGCGTCGCAAAGATTTCCACCTCGGCGCGTAAAGGCTGACCGAGCGCCGAAAGGACGGTGATCTGGCCCAGGCCGGCGGCTTCGCTGGCCAATGGCAGAGTGGTCAGCGCCAGCGATGACGCGACCGCCCATACCGATGTCCGCAATCTGAGATTCCTTGCTGTTTGACTTATTTTTTTGGCCACGGCGCCACCTGAGCGTCGAAATCGGGATTATTAAAATAACATCATGGGGTTAGCCATGCAAGCTAAACTTGCTTCTGAATCGAGTCCCTGCGAAAGTCGAAAACCGGCTTTCTGGAGCCGGTTTTTTCGTTCAGCTTCAATCAGTTGTCAAGCAGAATGCGAAGCATGCGCCGAAGTGGCTCGGCCGCCCCCCAGAGCAGTTGGTCGCCAACCGTGAACGCGCCAAGGTAGTCCGCACCCATCGCCAGCTTGTGCAAGCGACCGACCGGGACCGTCAAGCTGCCGGTAACCGCCGCCGGGGTCAACTCGCGCTCGCTGATTTCACGTTCGTTCGGAACCACCTGCACCCACGGATTTGCCTGCGCAATGATCTCATTGACCTCGTCGAGCGGCACATCACCCTTGAGCTTGATGGTCAGGGCCTGCGCATGACAGCGCATTGCGCCGACGCGTACGCAGAGCCCGTCGACGGGAATACTGCCTGGCGAACGGAACGGCGGGCGGCCGAGGATCTTGTTGGCCTCGGCGCCACCTTTCCACTCTTCCTTCGACTGCCCGCCTTCGACCGCCGCATCGATCCACGGGATGACGCTGCCGGCCAGCGCCGTATTACGGAAGTTGCGGGTCGGAAAGTCCGGCGAGCGCATCGTTTCAGCAACCTTGCGGTCAATGTCGAGAATCGCCGACGCCGGATCAGCCAACTCACCTTTCACCGCATCGTACAGGGCGCCCATCTGCAACAGGAGCTCGCGCATATTCTGCGCGCCGGCACCCGATGCCGCCTGGTAAGTCATCGCGCTGACCCACTCGACGAGATCATGCCGGAACAGTCCGCCGAGGCCCATCAGCATCAGCGAGACGGTGCAGTTGCCGCCGATCCAGTTCCTGCCGCCCTTGGCCAAAGCGTCATCGATGACCTCGCGATTCACCGGATCGAGGATGATCACCGCATCGTCCTGCATGCGCAGCGTGGAGGCGGCGTCGATCCAGTGCCCTTTCCAGCCCGCAGCGCGGAGTTTGGGAAAGACTTCCTTGGTGTAGTCGCCCCCCTGACAGGTGATGACAATGTCCATCCGCTTGAGGGCCTCGATCGACATCGCGTCCTGCAGGCTACCCGCGTCCTTGCCCGCCAGCAGCGGCGCTTTGTCACCCACCGCCGAGGTCGAGAAATAGAGCGGCTCGATGTGCTCAAAATCGCCCTCTTCGAGCATTCGTTGCATCAGCACCGATCCGACCATGCCGCGCCAACCTACCAAACCTACCTTGTTCATTTGCCTACCTCTAAGAAAATTTCCACGCCATCACTTCCCTCACTCGACCTGCAGCGCCGCCAGGACCGCATCGCCCATTGCCCGGGTACCGACCTGCCGCATTCCCGGCTCATGAATGTCAGCCGTCCGGTAGCCCTGGCCAAGTACTTTCTTGACCGCGTTCTCGATGCGCTGGGCGGCGTCATGGCGCGTAAAAGTGTAGCGCAACATCATCGCCGCCGAGAGGATCGTGGCCAGCGGATTGGCCACGCCTTTGCCGGCGATGTCGGGCGCCGATCCGTGACAGGGCTCGTACATGCCTTTGTTGTTGGCGTCCAGAGACGCCGAAGGCAGCATGCCGATTGACCCGGTGAGCATCGCCGCCTCGTCGGAAAGAATATCGCCGAACATGTTGCCGGTAACGATGACGTCGAACTGCTTCGGATTGCGGACCAGCTGCATCGCCGCATTGTCCACCAGCATGTGACTGAGCTCGACATCGGGATAGTCGGCCGCCGTCTCGATGGCCACGTCGCGCCATAGCTGCGTCGTTTCCAGGACATTCATCTTGTCCACCGAGCACAGCCTGCCGCGGCGCTTGCGCGCCGCCGCGAAAGCCACCCGCAGGATGCGGCGGATCTCGCTCTCGCTGTAATGCATGGTGTTGAAACCGAAACGCTCCTGACGACCATCGACGTCGCGCATTTCGATCCCGCGCGGCTGCCCGAAATAGATGTCGCCGGTCAACTCGCGGACGATCAGGATGTCGAGGCCGACGACGACTTCGTTCTTCAGCGTCGAGGCATTGGCCAGCTCCGGATAAAGGATCGCCGGGCGCAGGTTGGCGAACAGGCCAAGCTGCTTGCGGATGCCCAGCAGACCGCGTTCCGGACGCTGCGCACGCGGCAGAGCGTCCCATTGCGGGCCACCGACGGCACCGAGCAGCACCGCATCGGCGGCCTGCGCCAGGCGTTGCGTGGCTTCCGGATAGGGATCACCGGTGGCATCGACCGCGCCACCACCGAGCAGCGCTTCTTCCATCTCGCAATCGAGATCGAGGGCCTGCAGGACGCGCACCGCTTCGGCCATGATTTCCGGGCCAATCCCGTCGCCGGGGAGAAGACAAATCTTCATGTTCATTTCCTCAGGCGAACAGCCAGGGCTGCTCGATTCGGCGCCGTTCTTCAAAGGCCCGGATCAGCTCCGCGTGCCGCAAGGTCAGGCCGATATCGTCCCAGCCATTGAGCAGGCATTCCTTGCGGAAGCCATCGACGGCAAACGACAAAGCCCGGCCGTCGGGACAAAGCACCTGCTGTTGCTCGAGATCGACCAGCAGCCGGCAGCCGGGCGTCGACTCGACGAGTGCAAACAGGGCGTCAACCTCGGCCGCCGGCAATACGATCGGCAGAATGCCGTTCTTGAAGCAGTTGTTGAAAAAGATATCGGCGAAACTCTCGGCAATCACCGCCCGGAAGCCAAAGTCGAGCAGGGCCCATGGCGCGTGCTCGCGCGAACTTCCACAACCGAAGTTCTTGCGCGTCAGCAGAATCTGTGCGCCCTGGTAGCGCGGCTGATTGAGGACGAAATCGGGCTTCAGCGGGCGCTGCGAGTTGTCCCTGCCAGGCTCACCGACGTCCAGGTAGCGCCATTCGTCGAACAGGTTCGGACCAAAGCCCGAACGCTTGATCGACTTCAGGAACTGCTTGGGAATGATTGCGTCGGTATCGACGTTGGCCCGGTCAAGCGGCGCGACCAGGCCTTCAAGACGAACGAACTTGTCCATGCTCTTCCTTGTATGGGGCCCCTACTTGGCCGCCTTTTCAATCGCCTGCCCGCCCTTGGAGATATCCTTGCCAACGCCCTGCATGGTATTGCAGGCGGTCAGCGAAACAGTCGCGACCAGTGCCCCCAGCAGTAGTATCAAGCGTTTCATGCCTTCTCCTTTCCGTCAGAGCCACTCACGTACATCGCAGAAATGCCCGGCTATCGCCGCCGCCGCGGCCATCTCCGGGCTGACCAGATGCGTGCGACCACCGGCCCCCTGGCGCCCCTCGAAGTTACGATTCGAGGTCGACGCGCAGCGTTCGCCGGGCTCGAGGCGGTCGGCGTTCATCGCCAGGCACATCGAGCAACCGGGCTCACGCCACTCGAAGCCGGCGGCGCGGAAAATCTCGTCGAGCCCTTCTTCCTCGGCCTGTCGCTTGACCAGCCCCGAACCGGGGACGACCAACGCCAGACGGATGTTGCCGGCCACCTTCTTGCCGCGGACAACGCCAGCAGCGGCACGCAAATCTTCGATCCGTGAATTGGTGCACGAGCCAATGAAAATCTTGTCCAGCGGGATCTCCCGGATCGGCACATTGGCGGCAAGCCCCATGTATACCAGCGCACGCTCCATCCCTTCGCGCTTGACGGGATCGGGCTCCTGCGCCGGATCGGGAACGCGGGCATCGATCGCCACCACCATCTCGGGCGACGTTCCCCAGCTCACCTGTGGCTGGATGTCCTCGGCAGAGAACTCGATCACGCTGTCGAACTCGGCGCCGTCGTCGCTGCGCAGCGACCGCCAGTGAGTGACAGCACGCTCCCACTGCTCCGCTTTTGGAGCGAAGGGGCGACCGCGAAGATAGTCGATGGTCACCTCATCGACGGCCACCATGCCCAAGCGCGCACCAGCTTCGATGGCCATGTTGCAAAGCGTCATCCGCCCTTCCATCGACAGGCCGCGAATCGCGCTGCCGGCAAACTCGAGGGCATAGCCGGTACCGCCGGCGGTACCGATACGGGCAATGATCGCCAGGGCGACATCCTTGGCCGTGACGCCCTTGCCGAGAACCCCGTCGACACGCAGCAGCAGGGTCTTCGACTTCTTCTGCAGCAGGCACTGCGTCGCCAGGACGTGCTCGACCTCGGAAGTACCGATGCCGTGCGCCATGCACGCGAAAGCACCGTGCGTACTGGTATGCGAATCACCGCAGACGACGGTCATGCCGGGCAGGGTGGCGCCGCTTTCTGGACCGACCACGTGCACAATCCCCTGCCGCGGATCCTTGAACGGGAAAAAAGCCAGGGCCCCGACTTCGCGAATGTTGGCATCCAGGGTCTCGACCTGCAGGCGTGAGACGGGATCCTCGATGCCGCGATCCCAATGCTCGGTGGGCGTATTATGGTCCGCCGTAGCGACAATCGAAGATACGCGCCACGGCTTGCGGCCGGCCAGCTTGAGGCCCTCGAAGGCCTGCGGACTGGTCACCTCGTGCACCAGGTGACGGTCGATATAGATCAGCGCCGTTCCGTCCGCTTGCTGGTTGACGACGTGGTCCTGCCAAAGTTTTTCGTACAAGGTCTGCGGCATAGGTCGACGATCCGACGAAGTTCGGCCCCGGTGGGTCCATGGAGGGCAGGATTATGTCACACCGGGCGGGTCGCTGTCAGTGCTGGCTTGCACGCGCGGCAAGTGCTACGCCACCACCGCTGCTCGCTACGCTCAGCGCGACTTGCGCGCCGCCATGTACAACGGTTGCACGCGCTGCACATAAACGCGCAGATCGGCAATGCGTGACTCGTGCGAGGGGTGGGTCGACAGCCACTGCGGCGGCCGCCCTTCCGAGACGCGCCCCATTTTCTCCCACAGCGAGATCGCCGCACTCGGATCGTAAGCGGCGCGCGCCGCGAGCTCGACGCCGATGCGGTCAGCTTCCTGCTCAAATGCGCGCGAGTTGGGGCGCATGAAAGCCAGGTCCCCGACACCGCCGATGACGCTTTTTCCGAGGCCGGCATCGACGCCAAAATAGGCACCGATCAAGGCCCCGCCAAGCGCTGCCGCGACATCCAGGCCGGCCGACTGGCCAGCTTTCTCACGCCCATGCTCACGCAGCGCGTGCGCAATCTCATGGCCCATCACCGCGGCCAGTTCGTCGTCGCTAAGCTGCAACTGCTCGATCAAGCCGGTGTACACCGCGATCTTGCCACCCGGCATGCACCAGGCGTTGAGCTCTTTGGAGCTGACGACATTGACTTCCCATTGCCAGCCCGGCGCATCGGCGCGAAAAGCCGCGGTCACCGGAATCAAGCGCTTGGCGATTGCCCGCACCCGCTCGCTCTGCTGCGCATCGCTATTGAGCAGCTTCTTGCTCTGCGCCGCCTGCATTGCCTCCTGGTAAGCCTTGGCGGCGGAGCGATCGACTTCGGCCGACGAAACCAGCATCATCTGCTCACGGTCGACGCCAACCCGGCCAGCGCTGGTCGTGCGAGTCGTTGCACAGGCAGCAACAACGAGCCCTGCGAGCACGACAAGCCAGTAACGACAGCAAGAACGGATACCCATTATTTACCTCCAGAAGTTTGTGCCAGCGCGGCAATCGGCGCCGCTTGGTCGCCGCCCGGATCGTCGAGATCGTTTCTCTTCACTCCGACGGCGACGAAAAGCAGACCGAGCAGCGCAAACGCCGCGCTCATGGTGAAAGTGGAAGCCGCCCCCCAGACGTCCCAGCTCCAACCGCTGAGCAGAGTGCCAAGCAAGCCTCCAGCGCCAAACGACAGACTCGAATACAAGGCCTGGCCACGCGCCTGAGAGCGACCCGGAAACCAGCGATTGACAGCGGCAATCGCCGCCGCATGGTAGGCGCCGAAAGTGAAGCCATGCAGCAGCTGCGCGACGACGATCAGCGCCACGCTGTCGACAGCCCAGCCAATCATCAGGAAGCGCACGATGGCGGCCGCAAAGCTGAGCAGCAAAATGGTCCGCAAGCCAAAGCGACGCAGCAAGCCAACCATGAAGAAAAAGACCACGATCTCGGCAAGAACGCCGAGGGACCACAGGCAACCGACCAGGAACTTGCTGTAGTGATGCTCGGCGAGGTGAATCGAGTAGAACACGTACAGGGCGCCGTGCGCCGCCGACATCGCGACACAGGCGGCAAAAAGCGCCCTGACGCGCCGCTGGCGAAGGATTTCACCCACCGGCCGCTGCTCATTGCTGGCCGCGTGCGCCGGCGCCTCGGGAACCGCCAGTGCATAAACGAGAATTCCGGCCAGCGTTGCCGCGATCACCCACAGCAACGCGGACAGTGGCAGCCGGTCGAGTAGCGCTCCGGTGCCCATCACCGCGACGATGAAACCGACCGAACCCCACAACCGAATGCGACTGTAACGTGCCGGTTGCTCGCGCAGATGATCGAAGGTCAGCGTCTCGACCAGCGGCAACGCGGCGCTCCAGAAAAACGCCAGCAAGGCCATGGCCAGCAGCATTGCCTCGAAGCTGCGCACGGCAAAGAAGAGCGAAAAACCGATCAGGCTGAGGATGCCGGCGAGGCGGACGATGGCCACCCGCTGCCCCAGGCGGTCGGCCAGCGCGCCCCACAGATAGGGCGCGAACAGGCGCATCAACTGCATCTGGGACATCAGCACACCGATGTCCCAGGCCGAAAACGACAGCGACTGAAGATAGAGCCCGAAATACGGTGAGAACGCGCCGATGAAGGCGAAATAAAAGAAGTAGTAGCCGGAAAGACGCCAGTAGGGCAGAGCATGCATCCGGCAATTCTACCGGATGGTGCCGCAGCACCCGGCGGCTAGCGTCGGCTAGCGGCTCGCCGACTCCATTGCCCGGTTGCTCAGCCGTTCAATCGCTCAATTGCTGTTCTTGAACGCAACCAGCATCCGGTACATCTGATCCTTGAGCAGTACGCGCTGCTTCTTCATCGTTTCGATCGTGAAATCGCCGACCGGCAGGTCTTCTTCTTCGAGACGCTCGACCTCGCGCGTCAGCTGATGGTATTCGTCATACATCTCGCCAAACGGCTCGCTCGAAGCTTTCAGGGCGTGAATCGAATCCAGGTACTCGGGGAACTCGTGGTGCAGGTCGTGGTGCTCAATTTGCATGATCGTAGCCTCTCGCTGATCCCGGCCGGCCCGATGCGCGACCAGACCATGCGATTATAACCAGAGCCACAGGCTGCCGTCACTTCGCCCCAACATTGATGATTGCCGAACCAGGAATTCGCGGCGTGGCGCAGCGCACGTCGCCGCACTGGGCGCGATGACGTAAGGCATGATCGATCAAGACCAGCGCCAGCATCGCCTCGGCAATCGGTGCCGCGCGGATACCGACGCAGGGATCGTGCCGGCCATGCGTTTCGACCATGGCCGTATTGCCGGCACGGTCTACGGAACGTCGCGGCAAGCGGATGCTCGAGGTCGGTTTGATCGCCACACTGACGACCAGGTCCTGACCTGTGGAGATACCGCCGAGCACTCCGCCGGCATGATTGCTGAGAAAACCCTGCGGCGTCATTTCGTCGCCATGCTCGCTGCCGCGCTGGGCAATGCTGGCAAAACCGGCGCCGATCTCGACCCCTTTGACGGCATTGATGCTCATCATCGCGTAGGCAATCTCGGCGTCGAGCCGGTCGTAGACCGGTTCGCCCCAACCGGGCGGTACGCCGCTGGCAGCGACGCTGATCTTCGCGCCCACCGAATCGCCCGCCTTGCGCAATCGATCCATGTAATCCTCCAGCTCCGGAACAATCGCCGCATTCGGCGCGAAGAAGGGATTGCCGGCGATTGCCGCGGCGTCGAGAAAGGGGATCTCGATGGGCCCAAGCTGGCTCATCCAGGCGCTGATCGTGACCCCGTAACGCTCAGCCAACCACTTGCGGGCGATCGCCCCGGCGGCGACACGCACCGCCGTTTCGCGCGCCGACGAGCGACCGCCGCCGCGATGATCGCGAAAACCGTACTTCTGCGTGTAGACGTAGTCCGCATGCCCCGGCCGGAAGGTCTCGGCAATATTGCCGTAGTCCTTGCTGCGCTGATCCTGATTGCGGATCAACAGGCCGATCGGCGTTCCCGTCGTGCGGCCCGCGAAGACCCCCGAAAGAATCTCCACCTGATCGGGCTCGCGGCGCTGCGTCACATGCCGCGAGGTCCCCGGCCGACGGCGGTCGAGTTGGCACTGGATGTCGGCTTCCGAAATGGCCAGCCCGGGCGGGCAGCCATCAACCACGCAGCCGATCGCCGGCCCGTGTGACTCACCAAACGAAGTCACGGTGAACAGCGTGCCAATGGTGTTGCCGGACATGGTTTTCTCTTGAGCGTTAGAATAGGTGCAAAGTCTACCATAGCGATCAGCCCACGCTCCGCAGCCAGTCCGATGACCGACAAGCCTGCCCGTTCCGCGAAACCACTGCCGACGCCGAGCGCGAAAGCAGCCGCGCGGCAGCCCTCCCCGCCGCCGATGAATGCCCTGCGCCAGGCAGACACTCGCTGGCAGCGAAGCGTTCGCTATGGCTGGGACAAGGGAGGCAGCAAGGGCGGGAGGTAGTAGCCAGCCACGGCCAAGCGCAGCCGTCACGATGCGCAAGAATCGGGTGGCCAGGAGCCGCTGCCGAGACGACAATCGAAGCCCACCCCCTCCTTACGAAAGTCCTGCATGGACGCTGCAAGTATCACCCGATTGTTCTTTCTCGCTGCCATCTGGGGCGCTTCGTTTCTGTTCATGCGCATCAGCGTCCCGGCGTTCGGTCCGGTGGCGCTGATCATGTTTCGCGTCGGCATCGCCGCCGTATTCCTCTGGCTGGTCGCCCGCGTCCTGAAACAGTCGCTGGGAATGGGCCGCCTGTGGAAGCACTTTCTGAGCATTGGCGTCCTCAACTCGGCGCTCCCCTTCCTGCTCTTTGCCTACGCCGCGCAATCGCTGCCGGCCTCGCTGCTGGCAATTCTCAACGCCACTTCGCCGCTCTTCGGAGCGGCGATCGGCGCGCTCTGGCTGGGCGTGCCGCTGACCGGCAGCGTCGCCCTCGGCCTCGGCTGCGGCTTGGCTGGGGTCAGCGTGCTCGTTGGCCAGAACCTCGCGCTGGCCGGCAGCGCTGAGTGGCCGGCGGTCGCCGCCGGGCTGCTCGCGCCGCTCTCGTACAGCCTGGCGAGCCTCTACACCAAGGCCCGCCCCGGCCTGGCTACGCCCTTCGGCAATGCGCACGGCAGCATGTGGATGGCTACCCTGGTGCTGCTGCCGCTGTTCCTTCTGGCCCCTGTGCGGCAGACGCCCGATGTCGGCGACTGGACAGCCGTCGCCCTGCTGGCGATCGTCTGCACCGGCGCTGCCTACCTGCTCTATTTTCGCCTGATCGACGATGTCGGCCCGACGCGCGCGCTGTCGGTGACTTTTCTGATCCCGGTCTTCGGCGTTCTCTGGGGGACCTTGTTCCTCGGCGAAGCCGTCGGCTGGCACACCCTGCTCGGCGGCACGCTGATCCTGACCGGCATCGCGCTGACCGCCGGCCTGCTCGGACGGCGCGGGCAAACGTCATGAACGAACTCGCCGCCCGCTGCCGCGCCTATGAAACGGTCGCCCGGGCAATTCGCTTCGTCAGACAGCGCAGCCCCTGCCAGCCCAGCCTGCAGGAGATCGCCGCACACGTCGGCATGAGCCATTTCCATTTGCAGCGCCTGTTCAGCGTCTGGGTCGGCATTTCGCCGAAGCGCTTTCTGCAATACCTGACCACCGAACACGCCAGATCGCTGTTGCGTGGCGAGTACGATGTGCTCTCCGCAGCGCACGCGGCAGGGCTCTCCGGACCCGGTCGGCTGCACGACCTGATGGTCGCCTGCGATGCGGCAACCCCGGGCGAAGTGCGTTCCCTGGGCGAGGGGCTGCTGATCACCTACGGCTTCGGGCCGACGCCGTTCGGGCGAGTCATTGCCGGCACCACCGCCCGCGGCCTCTGCCATCTGCAGTTCGTGAACGCGAATGACAGCACCGACGACGCCGATGGCGACGCCACATGGCAACTGCAGGCCGACTGGCAGCACGCGCGACTGCACCGCGACGATGCAGCGCTGGCAAGCAGCATCGGACGCGTTTTTTCGCTGGTCGGCGAAGAACAACCGCTGCACATTCTCCTGCGTGGCACGAATTTTCAGCTTAAAGTCTGGCAAGCGCTGATCGACATTGCTCCCGGCGAGGTGGTCTCGTACGGAGAATTGGCCGCGCGCATCGAACATCCTCACGCCCAACGCGCGGTCGCTTCCGCGCTGGCCCGCAACCGTATCGCCGTTCTGATTCCCTGCCATCGCGTCATTCGCGAGAATGGTGACATCGGCAATTATCGCTGGGGCGGCGACCGTAAACAGGCGCTATTGTCGGTCGAAGCGGCGCGCAGCCTTAGTCCAGGCTGCGCACAAGGATCCGCAGCGGGAAAGGTGGCGGTACGGTAGCAGCTGGCAAACCGTACCGCCACCCGCACCGCAAAACAAAAAACCGGCTCAAAGCCGGTTTTTTGTTTGCTCTAACTTCTTGATTCTTTTGGTCGGGGCGCCGGGATTCGAACTCGGGACCCCTTGCACCCCATGCAAGTGCGCTACCAGGCTGCGCCACGCCCCGACAAGCTGCGAATTATAACCGAAATCGTCGTCAGCACCCTTCAAGCCGCAGCATTTCTGCAATGCTCAGCAACTCGGCACGCAGCAGCTCGTTGCTCATCAGCGAGTCGTTGCTGGCGGCCTCCGGCTCGTCATCTTCGAGCCGATGGCGAGCACCGCTGATCGTGAAACCCTGACTATAGAGAAGCTCCCGGATACGGCGCACCAGGAGCACTTCGTGGTGTTGGTAGTAGCGGCGGTTGCCGCGGCGTTTGACCGGTTTGAGTTGCGAAAACTCCTGCTCCCAATAGCGCAACACGTGCGGCTTGACGCCACACAGCTCGCTCACCTCGCCGATCGTGAAGTAACGCTTGGCCGGTATGGCCGGCAACGGCTCATTGCCGATGTCTCTAGGATTGGCTTCCATCATAAGCGTGCTCCACCTCGGCCTTCAGTTTCTGGCTGGCATGAAAAGTGACCACGCGTCGCGCAGTGATCGGGATTTCTTCGCCAGTTTTTGGGTTGCGGCCTGGCCGCTGCGGTTTGTCGCGCAATTGGAAATTACCGAATCCGGAGAGCTTCACACTATCCCCCCGTTCCAGCGCATTGCGGATCTCTTCGAAAAAAGCCTCCACCATGTCCTTGGCCTCGCGCTTGTTCAGGCCGACCTTCTCGAACAGAAAATCGGCCAGCTCTGCTTTCGTAAGCGTCATACCCTCCCTTTCTCAGACCCGCAGCTGCGCCGCAAATGTCGTTTGCAGATAGGCCACCAGGTGCTGCATGGCGGCCTCGACTTCGACTTCCTGCAATGTTTTTCGAGTATCTTGCATCATTATTCGGAAGGCAAGGCTTTTCTTGCCAGCCTCGACCCCAGGTCCGACATAGACGTCGAACAGATTGATTTCACGAACGATTTCCGAACGATTGGCGATCATGCCGTCAATCAAGGGCTGCAAATCCAGTTTCTGATCGACCACGATAGCCATATCACGTATGACCGGTGGTTGCCGCGAGACCTCCGTGTATCGCGCCAGGCTGACCATGACCACAGCATCCAGATCGACTTCGAAGACGACCGGCGCCAGCGGCAGTTCGTATTTTTGCTGCCACTGCGGATGCAGCTCGCCGACGAAGCCAATGGCCTGGCCAGCGACGACGACGCGCGCACTGCGCCCGGGATGCAGGGCCGGATGCTGCGCAGCCTCGAAGTGGGCCATGCGCGGTGCGAGCAAGCGCTCGAGATCGCCCTTGATGTCGAAGAAATCGACCTTGCGTGCGGCACAGCCCCACTGCTCGGGAAAAGCACTGCCGTAAGCCAGTGCCGTGAGTTTCCACGGCTGACGAAAGCCGGCCACCGGTTCGCCCTGGGCGTCGCGAAAAAAACATCGCCCGGTCTCGAAAAAACGCGCCCGCGCCTGTCGCCGCTTGAGGTTGCTGGCAACGTTGGCGACGAGACCGCCGATCAGCGTCGAGCGCATGACGCTCAGCTGACTGGCAATCGGGTTGGCCAGGCGAATCAGCTTGCTGTTGTCGGCAAAATCACGCTCCCAGGCCTCTTCGACGAAAGCGAAGTTGACCACCTCCTGATAGCCGCAATCGGCGACGATCTGGCGCACACCTGCCAGGGGTCGTGTCTGCTCGGTCTGTGGCAGCATCGCCAGCAAGCCCGTCGGCGAGGTCGCCGGAATGTTTTCATAGCCGTGCAGGCGAGCCAGCTCTTCGATCAAGTCTTCCTCGATCTCGATGTCGAAGCGATAGCTCGGCGGGGTGACGATGAAGTCGTCGGCGTCCCTGCGAAAGGGCAGCGCGAGACGTGAAAAAAGCGCGCTGATTTGTTCGCCGTCGAGCGCTACGCCAAGCACCTTGGCGACGCGCGCCGGGCGCAGGCGAACCGCGTGGCGCTCAGGCAGGGTCGCCAGCGCTTCACTCACCGGTCCGGCCTGACCACCGCAGATATCGAGAACCAGACGCGTCGCTCGTTCGAGCGCGCGCCGCGTGCCGCCGAAATCGACGCCGCGCTCGAAACGATGTGACGCGTCGGAAACAAAGCTGTAACGACGGGCACGACCGGCAATCGCCGTCGGCGCAAAAAAAGCCGACTCGAGAAATAACTCGCTGGTAGCCAGGCTGATGCCGCTTTCTTCGCCACCCATCACTCCGCCCATCGCCAGCGGCCGCTGCTCATCGGCGATCAGCAGCACATCGTCCTGCAACTCCAGGGTCTGCTCGTTGAGCAGGGTGATTTTTTCGCCCGCAAGCGCCATGCGCGCGTGAATGGCGCCGTGCAAACGGCTGTTGTCAAAAGCGTGCAGTGGCTGGCCGAGTTCGAGCATTACGTAGTTGGTGATATCGACCACGGCGGAAATCGGCCGGATACCGCTGCGCTCGAGGCGACGACTCATCCAGGTCGGGGTCGGCGCCGCAGCGTCGACGCCGGCGATCACCCGCCCGCAGTAGCGTGGACAAGCTTCCGGCGCATCGAGAACAATGGCCCGTGCAGTGGCGATGGATACCTCGACATCATCGACCGGCGTAAAGCGCGCCGGCGTTCCGGTCAGCGCGGCGACCTCGCGGGCGACACCTTCCAGGGACAGGCAGTCCGCCCGATTCGGCGTCAGCTTGAGGGTCAACAAGCGGTCATCGAGATCGAGATGGCGACGAATATCCTCGCCCACCGGCGCATCGCCGCTCAGCAAGAGCAAGCCGGCGGCGTCTTCGGCAATACCGAGCTCCTTGGCCGAACAGAGCATTCCCGACGAGGCGACGCCACGCACCTTGGCGACCTTGATCGTGAAGCCGCCCGGCAGTTCGGCGCCGGGAAGCGCGCACGGCACCTTGATCCCGGCAGCCGCGTTCGGCGCCCCGCAAACGATCTGCAGCGTTTCGCCCGAACCGACATCGACACGACAGACATTGAGGCGATCGGCATCAGGATGCTTTTCGACTTCGAGCACCTGCGCGACGAGCACTTTGTCGAAGGCCGGAGCGACCGACTCTTCCTCCTCCACTTCGAGACCAGCCATGGTCAACAGATGCGAAAATTCGCTACCCGAACAAACGGGGTCGACGAAACTGCGAAGCCAGGATTCTGAAAATTTCATGAACGCGAGAACTCAGGAGAAGGCATGATCGGCGAATGGGTCACAAGCGGTCACAGGCCGCGGTCAGACGAACTGGCGCAGAAAGCGCAGATCGCCGTCGTAGAACAGGCGCAGGTCATTGACACCGTAACGCAGCATCGTCAGCCGGTCCGGTCCCATGCCAAAGGCAAAGCCGATGTACTTCTCGGAGTCAATGCCGACGTGGCGCAAGACGTTCGGATGGACCATGCCACAACCGGCAATCTCCAGCCAGCGACCTTTCAGCGGACCGCTCATGAAGGCCATGTCGATTTCTGCCGACGGCTCGGTGAAGGGAAAGAACGAGGGACGGAAGCGCACCTGCAGGTCATCGCTCTCGAAAAAGCGGCGCAGGAAATCACCGATAATGCCCTTCAAGTCGGCAAAACTGACCCGCTCGCCAACCCACAGTCCTTCGACCTGATGGAACATCGGCGAATGCGTGGCATCGGAATCGACGCGATAGACACGCCCCGGGGCGATCACGCGGATTTCCGGCATGGTTTCGGCGCCGGCATGACGGGCGACGTGGGCCTGCATGTAGCGCACCTGAATCGGGCTGGTATGGGTGCGCAACAGAACGTTCTCGGCAAGGCCCCCGGACTCGTCCTGCAAATAGAAGGTATCGTGCATCGAACGGGCGGGGTGATCTGCCGGCGTATTGAGCGCCGTGAAGTTCTGAAAGTCGGCCTCGATTTCCGGGCCGTCAGCAACCTCGAAACCGATCGAGCCGAACAGCGACTCGATGCGCTCCAGCGTCCGCGTGACCGGATGCAGGCCACCGCGCGACTGGCCTCTACCCGGCAGCGTCACGTCCAGCGCCTCTTCAGCGAGGCGCGCGGCCAGCGCCATCTGGCGCAGCGCTTCGCGGCGCGCGTTGAGCGCTGCTTCGACAGCGTCCTTGGCAAGATTGATGCACGCACCGACGCTCTTGCGCTCGTCGGCGGGAAGCTTGCCCAAGCCTTTCAGCAAGGCGGTAATCTGGCCGCTCTTGCCGAGATAGCTGGCTTTGATTTGTTCCAGGGCGTCGGGGTCGTCGGTCGCCGCAAAAGCGGCCGACGCAGCCTGGACTATTTGATCGAAGTTATGCATGGTTCACCGAAAAAAAGGAGGCTAGCGCCTCCTTTCTTGACACGGGTCGAGCTCAGGCGTCGAGCTGGGCCTTGGCCTGCACGGCCAGAGCAGCAAAAGCCGGCTTGTCGAAAACAGCCAGATCGGCGAGCACCTTGCGATCCACTTCAATCTGCGCCTTCTTGAGGCCATTCATGAAGGTACTGTACTTCATGCCCAGTTCTCTGGCCGCGGCGTTGATACGGGCAATCCAGAGACTGCGAAACTGACGCTTGCGCTGGCGACGGTCACGATAGGCATACTGACCGGCCTTCATCACCGCCTGTTTGGCGACACGATAGACATTCTTGCGGCGACCGCGGTAACCCTTGGCCAGGGCGAGGATTTTCTTGTGGCGGGCGTGCGCGGTTACACCGCGTTTGACTCGGGGCATCTCTTATCTCCTCAAGCGTAAGGCATCATGGAACGAACCATGGCCTTGTCAGCTGCATGAACTTCGGTCGTCCCGCGCAACTGGCGCTTGGTCTTGGTGTCCTTCTTGGTCAGGATGTGACGCTTGAACGCCTGCGCGCGCTTGATGCGGCCGCTGGCGCTGACCGTGAAGCGTTTTTTTGCTCCACTTTTGGTCTTCATTTTGGGCATTTCATGCTCCGTTTATAAACATGCTGCCAGGTGTCTCCCGACGGGAGCACTTTCGACCCGACCGCACTTGTTTTTGCTACCAGGATTTGTATCAGGACCTGCTTCTACATCTACCTCTACGACGATTTCTTCTTGCTCGGCGTCAGCACCATGACCATCTGCCGCCCTTCCATCTTCGGCATCTGCTCGACCACCGCCATTTCCTGCAAATCGCCTCTGATACGCTCGATCTGGCGCATGCCGATATCCTGATGCGCCATTTCTCGACCGCGGAAGCGCAAAGTGACCTTGACCTTGTCTTCTTCGTCCAGGAAGCGCGTCATGTTACGCAACTTGATCTGGTAGTCGTTCTCGTCGGTACCGGGGCGAAACTTGACCTCTTTGACCTGCACCTGCTTCTGTTTCTGTCGCTGCTCGTGCTGGCGCTTCTGCTCCTGGTACTTGAACTTGCCAAAATCGACGATCCGGCAAACCGGCGGACGCGCCATCGGAGCGATCTCGACCAGATCAAGCCCCGCTTCCTCAGCGAGCGACAGTGCCTCCCTGGAACTCATGACCCCCAATGCCTCGCCATCCTCGCCGATGAGCCGGATTTCTATTGCATTGATCTCTTGGTTAACGCGTTGCGCCTTTTGCAGTGCGATGGTTCCGCTCCTTGTGTCTACAGAAGTTAAGCCGTACCACGTCGCGCGGCCACTTCATCCAGAAGTTGCCCAGTCAGAGCCTCGATCGACATTTGTCCGAGATCCCGACCTCCGCGTGTGCGCACGGCCACCAGGTTCGCTGCCACTTCCTTGTCGCCAACGACGATCTGGTAGGGCAGCTTGTTCAAGCTATGTTCTCGTATTTTATAGGTAATTTTTTCGTTGCGCAAATCCGCCTCGACGCGCAGGCCGGCATTGCGCAGCGTCGCCGCCACCTGTTCAGCGTACGCGCCCTGCTTCTCCGAAATATTGAGCACCACCGCCTGCGTCGGCGATAGCCACAACGGCATGGCGCCGGCATAATTCTCGATGAGGATGCCGATGAAACGTTCCAGCGAACCGAGAATTGCCCGATGCAACATCACCGGAATATGCCGATCATTGTCCTCGCCAACATAGTGCGCATTGAGGCGCTCGGGCAAGGCAAAATCGAGCTGCAGGGTGCCGCACTGCCAGACACGACCGAGGCAATCCTTGAGCGAAAACTCGATTTTCGGGCCATAGAAAGCGCCCTCGCCCGGCTGCACCTCGAAGCTCCGACCCTTGGCCTTCAGCCCTTCGCCAAGGGCGGCCTCGGCGCGGTCCCACTGGGCGTCGGAACCAATACGCTTTTCTGGACGTGTCGACAGCTTGACGATGATGTCGGTAAACCCGAAATCGGCATAGACCTTCTCCAAAAGGTCGATGAAGGCTTCGGTCTCCGGCAGCACCTGCGCTTCCGTACAAAAGATGTGCGCGTCATCCTGCACGAAAGCGCGTACGCGCATGATGCCGTGCAAAGCCCCTGAAGGCTCGTTGCGATGACAGGAACCGAATTCGGCCAAACGCAAAGGCAGGTCCCGGTAGCTACGCAAGCCCTGATTGAAGATCTGGATATGCCCGGGGCAATTCATCGGCTTGACCGCGTAATCGCGATTTTCGGAAGCGGTGGTGAACATGTGCTCGGCGTAGTTCTCCCAATGCCCCGAGCGCTCCCATAAGGAGCGATCCATGATCATCGGCGTCTTCACTTCGCAATAGCCGTGCCGGTCGAGCAGACGACGCATGTACTGCTCAACTTCCTGCCAGATCGTCCAGCCCTTGGGATGCCAGAAAACCATTCCCGGTGACTCTTCCTGGAGGTGAAACAGGTCCAGCTGCCGACCGATCTTGCGGTGGTCGCGCTTCTCGGCCTCTTCGAGCATATGCAGATATGCTTCCTGGTCCTCTTTCTTGGCCCACGCCGTACCGTAGATGCGCTGCAACTGTTCGTTACGATGATCACCGCGCCAGTAGGCACCCGCCAGCTTCATCAGCTTGAACACTTTCAGCTTGCCGGTAGACGGCACGTGCGGTCCGCGACAGAGGTCGACGAAATCGCCCTCGCGATAGAGCGACACCTCCTGCCCCTCGGGAATGGCCTCGATCAGCTCGGCTTTGTAGCGCTCGCCGATCGACTGAAAGAAAGCCACCGCCGCTGCGCGCTCCCAGACCTCTCGCTCGACCGGGATATCGCGTTTGGCGAGCTCGCCCATGCGCTTTTCGATGGCCGCCAGATCATCGTTGGTAAACGGGCGCTGGTAGGCAAAGTCGTAGTAGAAACCGTTTTCGATGACCGGCCCGATGGTCACCTGCGCTTCCGGGAAAAGCTCCTTGACCGCGTAGGCCATCAGATGTGCGGTCGAGTGGCGAATCACCTCCAGGCCCTCGGCATCCTTCTCGGTGATGATGCCCAGCTGCACGTCGGCGACAATCAAGAACGAGGTGTCAACCAGACGCCCGTCGACCTTGCCGGCAAGCGCAGCGCGCGCCAGACCGGCGCCGATACTCTGCGCAACTTCGGCAACCGTCAGCGGCTGTGCGAACTCTCTTTGCGAACCGTCAGGCAGTGTAACAACCGGCATAAGGCAACCCCAGCACAAAAATGGAAAAGCGCGATCTGCGACCAGCGGCAGCGACAGCCGCGGAAGAGATCGAGCGGCCCGAGCAGCCGCATCCGCGAGGGCAGGATTCTAGCACAGCGCCCAGCGGCTGCGAAAAGCCAGCGCGGCGCGACCCAGCTGCCCCACCTCGCCGGTAGGCGGGTGGCGCTGCCCGGTAGACAAGAGAGCGCGAACGGGCGCAAGCGGGCATCACGATCGACCAGGGGAAGCCTCGTCGAGATGCATCCAGTGCTCGATTTCGCTACGCAGGTCCGCCAGTTGCTCGGGTTCGATCAGGCGGATGCGGTAGGCACGGGCGCGTTCGCGCGCCGCCGAACCGGTGCCGGGATGCAGTCGTCGGGCGGTCAGCAGCCAGGTTTCCCCCATCGCCCCGCCGACATGCCGACGCAGGCTGTCGAGACGGTTGAGGATGGCCTGACTACCGCCCTCGGTAGTGATCTGCACGCCGGTCTTGCATTCGAGTACCAGAAGCTGGTTGCGCCACACCAGTGCGGCGTCGAGTTCGTTCCCGGCGCCTTCCGGGGCGCCCTCGGCGTCGATGCGCACATTGGTGCCCCAGTGGCCGTCGGGGATCAAGCCGTCGGCCTGCAAGCCAGCGAGCGTCAGCCATACCCATTCCTCAAGCCAGCCACCACCAGCGTAGCGAGTCACGGTCTCGCTGCCGAAAGCGAAGCGACAATCGCCGTCCCAGTGCCAGATACCCGCCTGTTCGAAGGCCCAGGCAAGCTGGTGGTGATTGGCGAAGAGCGGTCGTTCGGCAACGATTTCCCTCTGAAACGGACGGATGACCATGCCATCGGGACGGGTCTTTGGCAGAGCTTGGCGAGTCAATCGGTTGACGTAGCCGAAGAAGCCGCCGAGCTGCGCAGCGGAAGACGCCAGATGCTCGGTCAGAAAAGCGCGCGCGGCGGCGGCGAGGGCGAAATCGGCGCCCCAGGTGGGATCGGCGACGACGCGGTAACCCTGCATCTGCAAGAGGTCGGTCAGGCGCAGCATGTCCGGCGGCAAGGCCAGCGGCTCGCCGCCACCCAGAGGCTCGAGCAGATCGTGGTGGGTATCGCAGTACCAGGCATCGCCCAGGCCGGCAAAGGCCCCGAGAAAACCGAAGGACATCACTTTGGTACCGCCACTGGCATTGAGATCGATCGGCCAGCCAGGGAATTCGCTACCCAGCGACGCCGCCAGTTCGCGAGCGTAGCTGCTGATGCGTCCGAGGTCGTGGTCAGGCGTGTGACGAACGATACGCACCGCATCTTCCGCCCAGCCCGCTTCACGCAGAACGCGACTGACCTGCAACGCACCCTGACACGCCGGCTCGGCATCGCTGGCAGCGATGACCACCTGGGCCGGCCGCAAGCGCAGCGCCGGCAGAGTGTTCTGCATGATCTGCTCGGAAGCCAGGCAGACAAGAACGCGTGGCTGGAACGACATTTAGTGCTTCCGAAGAAGAGTCAAGCGGTCATTGTGCACTTTTTGCCGGCGCTTGCATCGCCGACGCGCGCGCTTGAGTCGAAATGACCGTCGTGCGATGATCGCCGCGCCCCCCGCTCTGGAGCCGGCTTGCGCGGAGTCACGGGGCAGCGCCAGCGCTGGCGGCCTGCGCGCTGGCCGGCCACTTCGCCCATCAAGTACACGGAAAACATCACATGCTCTGGTTCATCCCGGGTCTCATCGCCCTGATCGTCGGCGCCGAACTGCTGGTCCGCGGCGCTTCGAAACTGGCGCTGTCTTTTGGCATCTCGCCGCTGGTGGTCGGGCTGACGGTGGTCGCCTTCGGGACCAGTGCGCCCGAACTCGCGGTGTCCGTGCAATCCGCGTGGTCTGGGCAGGTCGACATCGCGCTCGGCAACGTGGTCGGCAGCAACATTTTCAACGTCCTGTTCATTCTCGGCCTGTCAGCGCTGATCGCGCCCTTGCTGGTGCATCGCCAGTTGATCCGGCAGGAAGTGCCGATGATGGTCGCTCTTTCGCTGCTGCTCTGGCTGCTCGCCAGCGACGGGGGTATCAGCCGTGGCGACGGCCTGCTGCTGGTCAGCCTGCTGCTCGCCTACACTTTCCTGGTCATCCGCCAGAGCCGCCGCGAGAGCCTTGCAGGCGCGCCGCTGGCGTCCGGGCCACCGCCCGTCGACGGCCGCGCCTGGGACGCTCACTGGCTGGCGCAGCTCCTGCTGGTCGCAGCTGGAATGACGCTCCTCGTGCTCGGATCCAACTGGCTGGTCGAAGCCGCGGTCACCCTGGCCCGGCGCCTGGGGATGAGCGAAGTGGTCGTCGGACTGACCATCGTCGCCGCCGGTACCTCGCTGCCGGAAGTCGCGACCTCGATCATGGCGGCAGTACGCGGCCAGCGCGACATCGCCGTCGGCAACGTGGTGGGCAGCAATATTTTCAACATCCTGGCCGTGCTCGGCATCTCCGCCAGCATCGCCCCGGGCGATCTGCTCGTGCCAGCGTCCTTGTTGGCCTTCGACCTACCAGTGATGGTCGTCGTCGCCGTCGCCTGCCTGCCCATCTTCTTTACCGGCCACCTGATCGCGCGCTGGGAAGGGGCGTTGTTCCTCGCCTACTACGCGGCCTACACCACCTACCTGGTACTCGACGCCGCCGGCCATGCCGCGCAAAGCGGTTTCTCGCTGGTGATGGGCAGCTTCGCCCTGCCGCTCACCGCAATCACCTTGATCCTGCTCGCCTGGCGTCATTGGCACAGGGTACGCAGCTAACGGTCATGACACGTGGAGACACCCCAAGTCATGACAGTCATGACCGTTTCCCTCTTCCCCTGACCCTTCTCCCGCGAGGGGAGACGGGCGTTTCGTGAGTCGCGTGCGCCACTTTCACATTAAGGCGATTTCTGCCAAAGGACCAGCTGGGTCGTCGTTCTCCGGCAAGCGCCTAGCGAGAGGATGGCACTGGACTGCCGCGCTGCTCTAGCCCAACAAACCCCGCGCCTCGATGAAGGCAATGATCTCCGCCAACCCCTCACCGGTCTTCATGTTGCTGAACACGAAAGGCCGCGCGCCGCGCATGCGCCGGCTGTCGCTGTCCATCACTTCCAGCGACGCTCCCACCATGGGTGCGAGATCGGTCTTGTTGATCACCAGCAGGTCGGACTTGGTGATCCCGGGGCCGCCTTTGCGCGGGATCTTTTCGCCGGCGGCGACGTCGATCACGTAGATCGTCAGGTCGGAGAGTTCGGGGCTGAAGCTTGCTGCCAGATTATCGCCGCCGGACTCGACAAAGACGATCTCGATATCGGGAAAAGCAGTCGTCAAGCGGGCGACGGCTTCGAGGTTGATCGACGCATCCTCGCGAATGGCGGTATGGGGGCAGCCGCCGGTTTCGACGCCGAGAATGCGTGCCTGCGGCAGCGCTGCGTGCTGGACGAGGAATTTCGCGTCTTCGGCGGTGTAGATGTCGTTGGTCACCACGCCGAGGCTGTACTTGTCGCGCAGCGCCAGGCACAGGGCCAGAGTCAGCGCGGTCTTGCCGGAGCCGACGGGGCCGCCGATACCGATGCGCAGGGCGGGACGTGGGTTCATCTTGGGGCTACTTTCTTTCACACTTTCTTTCATGATCGGAAGAGTCTCGTGTATTGCGTTTCGTGGCCGCTGCAAGCCAGCGCCAGGCCAGGAGCGAAGTTACTCCAGCGCTCTTCGGGAAGAGCAAGCGCGCGCTCCACTACAGCCGGCAGGCGACTACCCAGAGCCAACAGAATGCGCTGCCCGGCCGTCTGCCCGAGCGGCACCGCCTTGAGCGCCGCCATGGCCTGGTTTTCGCACCACGACCAAAGATACGCGGTCAGCGAATCGGCGACCGGGATTTTCCAGACCTCCGCCGCCAGCGCCCAGCCGACCGGGAAGGAAAGCTCTGCCAGCGCGTCGAAAGCCGCTGGCACGGCGAAATCGTCCAGCTCGTGCAGCAGTCGGCGCAGCGAATAACCCATCTGCACGGTCTCGGCGCGCAGTTCGGAGGACTCGCGACTGGCCAGAAAGTCGGCGTTGAGGCGCGCGATTTCGCCGTGCTGCGAATTTTCCCAGGCGCGCTGCAACTGGGCGGTGAGCGGCGCTTCGAAGCAGCCGACACCCTCATCCAGCAAAGCGGCGATCCACGCCAGCGCGCTGCCCTGGTCGTGCACCCGGCCGCTTTCGACCGCCCACTCGAGACCTTGCGAATAGGTGTAGGCGCCGACCGGCAGCGCCGGACTGGCGAGCTGCAGCAGACGAGGCAGTGACGGAGTCAAGGAATCAAGGAATCAAGGAATCAAGGACTCAGGGATTCAAGGACTCACGTTTACACGTTCTCACTTGAACTCATGAATTTTGGCTGGCGAGCGGTGCGGGCCGTGGCCGGGATGGTGGGCTTCAGTGACATCCGCGCCAGGCAACGGACGATAGCCGTGCGTACGGGCATGGCCATGCCCGTGCACACTCTGTGCGCCGTAGGCGCCGCCCTCGGGGTCAAATGGAGCTTCGATCTCGCTGACCGGGCAACCCAGACCGACCAGCATTTCGGCCAGTACGTGGTCCGGCTGGAAGCGTAGAAAGCGCTTGCCGAGCTGTACGGGTACGTGCCGATTGCCGAGGTGGTAAGCGGCACGGCCGAGCAGCAGGCTATCGCCGGTGCGCACTTCGAGCAGCACTTCCGGCGCCGCCTCGACTTCGACGACCCGGCCGTTGCCGGTGAGCAGGCGATCACCCTGCTTGAGTACGGTACCGGATGGCAGCACATAGCCCAGTTCCTCACCGCTGAGCAGCGTCACCCGCTGCCGACTCTTGCGGCGAACCTCGTAGGGCAGCACCAGGCGATCGCTGGCGGGAGTCTGGTCATCGGCAAAGGATTCGGCAAAAAGCATGCTGAGCTCAGAAAAGAAAATAGCGTTGCGCCATCGGCAGCACGCTGGCCGGCTCGCAGACCAGCAGCTCACCATCGGCGCGTACGGCATAGGTTTCAGGATCGACGTCGATCTTCGGCGTCGCGCCGTTATGCACCATGTCCGCTTTACGCACCTGGCGGGTGTCGCGAACGGCAAATAGCGGCTTGCTCAATTGCAGTGCAGCGAGCTCCGGATTATCCAGCGCCGCCTGCGAAACAAAAGTCACGGAAGTGCGCAGCGCTTTCCCGAAAGCGCCGAACATCGGCCGGTAGTGCACCGGCTGCGGTGTCGGGATCGAGGCGTTGGCGTCACCCATGGCGGCGGCGGCAATCATCCCGCCTTTGACGATCAGCGACGGCTTGACGCCAAAGAACGCCGGCTTCCAGAGGATCAGATCGGCGAGCTTGCCGACCGCGATCGAGCCGACCAGGTGACCGATGCCGTGCGTGATTGCCGGGTTGATGGTGTATTTGGCGAGATAGCGCTTGACGCGGAAGTTGTCGTTGGCGCTCGCTTTCTCCCCGTTGGCCGCGACCGCCGGTGCCGGCAAATGCCCGCGCTGCACTTTCATCTTGTGCGCCGTCTGCCAGGTGCGGATGATCACTTCGCCGACCCGGCCCATCGCCTGCGAGTCCGAGGACATCATCGACAGTGCGCCGAGGTCGTGCAGAATGTCCTCGGCGGCGATGGTTTCGCGGCGAATGCGACTTTCGGCGAAAGCCACGTCTTCGGCGATCGCCGGGTCGAGATGATGACAGACCATCAACATGTCGAGATGCTCGTCGACGGTATTCACCGTGTACGGCCGCGTCGGGTTGGTCGACGACGGCAGGACGTTGGCCTCGGAAATCGCGCGCAGGATGTCGGGCGCGTGCCCGCCGCCGGCACCTTCGGTGTGGAAGGTATGGATCGTCCGCCCCTTGAAAGCGGCCAGGGTCGTTTCCACGAATCCGGATTCGTTGAGGGTGTCGGTATGGATCGCCACCTGCACGTCCATTTCGTCGGCCACCGCCAGGCAATTGTCGATTGCCGCCGGTGTCGTTCCCCAGTCCTCGTGCAGCTTGAGACCGATGGCGCCAGCACGCACCTGCTCGCGCAAGGGTTCGGGCAACGAGACATTGCCCTTGGCGTAGAAACCGAGATTCATCGGAAAAGCGTCGGCGGCTTCGAGCATGCGCTGGATGTGCCACGGCCCCGGCGTGCAGGTCGTCGCGTAGGTACCGGTGGCCGGGCCGGTGCCACCACCGAGCATGGTCGTGATTCCCGACATCAGCGCTTCGTCGATCTGCTGCGGGCAGATGAAATGGATATGCGCGTCGATGCCGCCAGCGGTGACGATCATGCCTTCGCCGGCGATGATCTCGGTGCTGCCGCCGATGGCAATCGTCACCGCCGGCTGGATATCCGGATTGCCGGCCTTGCCGATGGCGCAGATGCGGCCCTCCTTGATGCCGATGTCGGCCTTGACGATTCCCCAGTGGTCGACGATCAGGGCGTTGGTGATCACGGTATCGGCAACTTCAGCCGCCACTTGCTGGCCCTGCCCCATACCGTCGCGAATGACCTTGCCACCACCGAACTTGACTTCATCGCCGTAGACCGTGAAGTCGTCCTCGACTTCGATCCACAACTCGGTATCGGCCAGGCGCACGCGGTCGCCGACGGTCGGCCCGAACATCTCGGCGTATGCCTGCCGGGAAATCCTGACGCTCATTCCAGCCCTCCCATCACCAGACCGTTGAAACCATAGATGCGTCGCTGGCCGGCCAGCGCCACCAACTGCACGCTGCGCGTCTGCCCGGGTTCGAAGCGCACCGCCGTTCCGGCGGCGATATCGAGCCGGAAACCGCGTGCCGCCGCACGGTCGAAAGCCAGCGCGGTATTGGTTTCGGCGAAGTGGTAGTGCGAACCGACCTGAATCGGGCGGTCACCGGTGTTGGCGACAGTGAGTTGCACCGTCTGACGACCGGCGTTGAGTTCGATCTCGCCGGGCTGGACCTGCATTTCTCCGGGAATCATGGCCCCTCCTCAGATGATCGGGTGGTGAACGGTGACCAGTTTGGTGCCGTCCGGGAAAGTCGCTTCGACCTGGATGTCGTGGATCATCTCGGGCACGCCGTCCATCACCTCATCGCGGTTCAGAATCGTCGTGCCGAAGCTCATCAGTTCGGCGACCGTGCGCCCGTCACGCGCGCCTTCAACAATCGCTGCGCTGATCAGCGCCACCGCCTCCGGGTAGTTCAATTTCAGCCCGCGCGCCTGGCGCCGCTCGGCGAGCAGCGCGGCAGTAAACAGGAGCAGCTTGTCTTTCTCTCGCGGCGTCAGTTCCATAGGGCTTCCTCAGACTTTCTCAACACTACCGATATTCAGGCAGGCGTTCAAGGTTCAAGTATTCCAGATACGCGGCAAGACGGGCGGTTTGCCGAGCGCCAGCGGGCGCAATTGCTGCCATACCTCCCTCAACCATCGCCGCGCCGCTTCGGCACCCGGCGCCAGACAGCGCGCAACGAGCAGCTCGGGCAAGGCGGTCACCCCGGTCAGCAGGCCATCGGCCACTGGCAAGGCACGGCAGGCTGCCAGCCAGTCGGGCTCGACCGCCCGGCCGGCGAGCAGCAAGCTCGCACTGACCGGAAAACCGGCAAGACCGGGAGCAGCCGCCAGCCAGGAGGAACCGCCGAGCAGCCGACCGCGCTCCAGCCACAGCGGCTGCCCTTGCTTCTCGATGCGCGTCGCAAGTTCCAGGCGGCCGTGACTGAAACGCTCGCCAGACGCCGTTCGTCCCAGGCAGAGGATTTCCCAGCCGCAGAACAGCGCGCCGGCAGCCAGTTCGATGTGCGTCTGCATCTGCGCTTCGGCACCGTCGAAGACGATCGTCTCCTGTGGCAGATACTCGACCACGCCGCCCTCGCCAACCCGCACGCGCAAGGACTGGCTCGCCTGCCGACCGCCCGCACGATACCACTTGCCGGCGCCCGGCGTGGTCAGCAGCGCGCGTGCGCCAGCGCCGACATTGACCGAGATCTCCAGGCTGTCGCCGCCGGCGATGCCACCCGGCGGGTGCAGCAGAATCGCATGGCAAACGTCCGGACCTTCCGGGTAGAGCGCCTTCTGCACGCGCAAGGGTCCGAAATGTTCCCGCTGCACCAGCGCGCTGGTCGCGCCGCGGCGCTCGAAACCCAGCGCCAGCCGCGCCTGCCAGCCGGGGCGCGCCGCTTCCTCGCTGGCCTGCCCATCCCTGCCATCCCTACCGTCCCTTGCCGCCGGCGCCGCAATCAAACGGCCAGGGCTGCCAGAACCCCATCTTTATCCATGTCTTCGCCTCGTCCGCGCATGATGATCTCGCCCCGTTCCATGACCAGGTACTGATCGGCAAGGGAACGCGCGAAATCATAGTACTGTTCGACGAGCAGAATGGCCATTTCGCCGCTTTGTGCCAGCGCCCGGATGGCGCGCTCGATATCCTTGATGATCGACGGCTGGATGCCTTCGGTCGGCTCGTCGAGGATCAGCAGCTTGGGGCCCATGGCCAGCGCACGGCCGATCGCCAGCTGCTGCTGCTGGCCACCGGAAAGATCGCCGCCGCGACGGCGCAGCATCTGCCGGAGCACCGGGAACATCGCGAAGATGCGCTCGGGGATCGGCGTGCTGCCCGGACAACTGGCGAGCCCCATCAGCAGGTTCTCGTGCACCGTCAGGCGCGGGAAAATCTCGCGCCCCTGCGGCACGTAGCCGATGCCGGCCTTGACCCGCTGGTGCGAGGCGCTGCGACTCAGGTCGCGGCCGGCAAACTCGATGCTGCCACCTTTCGTCGCCACCATCCCCATCAGCGACTTGAGCAGGGTGGACTTGCCGACACCGTTGCGCCCGAGAATGGTGGTCACCTTGCCGGCTTCGGCGGTGAAACTGAGGTCACGCAGGATGTGGCTACCGCCGTAGTACTGGTTGAGGTTCTTGACGTTCAGCGTGGTGTTCGTTGCACTCATGGATTCTCAGCGCCCCAGATAGACTTCGATGACCCGCGCATCGGCCTGCACTTCCTCGAGCGCGCCTTCGGCGAGAACGCTGCCTTCGTGCAGCACGGTGACCTTGCCGCCGAGCTGCTTGACGAAAGCCATGTCGTGCTCGACGACGACCAGCGAATGCTTGCCGGCCAGGGTCAAGAACAGTTCGCCGGTGCGTTCCGTTTCCTCGTCGGTCATGCCGGCCACGGGTTCGTCGAGGAGCAGCAGCTTCGGCTCCTGCATCAACAGCATGCCGATCTCCAGCCACTGCTTCTGGCCGTGCGAAAGCAGGCCGGCCAGGCGGTCGGCGTGAGCACCGAGGCGGATCGTCTGCAGCGTTTCGGCAATGCGGTCGCCGGCCGCCGAATCGAGCTGCGCCAGCAGGCTGCGCCAGACCCGCTTGTCCGTCTTCATCGCCAGCTCGAGATTCTCGAAAACCGTGTGGTTCTCGAAAATGGTCGGTTTCTGGAACTTGCGACCGATGCCGAGATGCGCGATCTCGGGTTCCGAGAGGCGCGTCAGATCAAGCGTCTGGCCGAAAAAAGCCTTGCCTTCGTCAGGCCGCGTCTTGCCGGTGATGACGTCCATCATCGTCGTCTTGCCCGCACCGTTCGGTCCGATGATGCAGCGCAACTCACCGGCGTCGATGGCTAGCGACAGCTTGTTGAGGGCGCGAAAACCGTCGAAGCTGACCGTGATTTCGTCGAGATAGAGAACGACCTTGTGCGACAGGTCGAGCTCACCCGGCTTGAGCAGGTGCCCGAGCTCGGCAGTACCGCTGTCCCAGTCGGGATTGTCGCTGACTGGCAGCTCACTCGCGTTCATCGCGTTCATCGCGTTCGTCGCATTCATGCGCCCGCTCCTTTGGTGACGGGAGCGACGGGAGAGACGTGAGTAACCGATGCCACTGGCGCCGCGTCCGACGCACTGTCCTGCCCACCGTTGCTGCCCTGCCCGCCGCGCAGCCGCCGGTAGAGGCCGACGACACCCTGCGGCAACCACAGCGTCGAGACGATGAACAGCGTACCCAGAAAGAACAGCCAGTACTCCGGGAAGCTGACCGTGAACCAGCTCTTGGCGAGGTTGACGATGAAAGCGCCGATGACCGCGCCGATCAGCGTGCCGCGCCCGCCGACGGCGACCCAGATGGCGATCTCGATGGAGTTGGCAACCGCCATTTCGGAGGGATTGATGATCCCCACCTGCGGCACGTAGAGCGCCCCGGCGATGGCGCACAGCATCGCCGACAGGGTCCACACGAAAAGCTTGTACCACAGCGGGTTGTAGCCGATGAACATGACGCGCGATTCGGAGTCGCGGATCGCCGTCAGGAGGCGGCCGAACTTCGAGGTCACCAGGAAGCGCGCCAGCAACAGGGTGCCGATCAGGGCCAGCGCCGACAGGCCGAAAAGCACCACCCGCGTTTCCGGCGCGGTGATCGAATAGCCGAGGATGCGCTTGAAATCGGTGAAGCCGTTGTTGCCGCCGAATCCGGTCTCGTTGCGGAAAAAAAGCAGCATCGCCGCGTAGGTCAGAGCCTGCGTAATGATCGAGAAATAGACGCCCTTGATGCGCGAGCGAAATGCGAAATAGCCGAAAATGAAGGCGATCAGCGCCGGCACGATCAACACCAGCAGCACGGCCCACAGGAAGTGCTCGCTGCCGGTCCAGAACCAGGGCAGCTCTTGCCAGTCGAGGAAGACCATGAAATCGGGCAGATCGCTCTGGTAGCTGCCGTCGCGACCGATCTCGCGCATCAGGTACATGCCGAAGGTGTAACCGCCGAGCGCGAAGAATAGCCCGTGGCCGAGCGAGAGGATACCGCCGTAACCCCAGATCAGATCCATGGCCACGGCGACAATCGCATAACAGAGAATCTTGCCGGTCAGGGTGATGAAGTAGGTCGACAGGTGCAGCGGATTCTCGGGCGGCAGCAGCAGGTGCATGACCGGCACCGCGACCAGCGCAAAAGCGGCGAACAGCCCGACCAGCAGCCAGCTGCGCGCATCGAAGCTGCGCCCGAGGCGGACGATGAAAGGCGTGCGGGCAGACGAAGAACTCATGGATGCTCCCTCACGACTCGACGAAGCGGCCCTTGAGGGCGAACAGCCCCTGCGGACGCTTCTGAATGAAGATGATGATGATCACCAGGACCGCGATCTTGGCGACCACGGCGCCGGTCCAGCCTTCGAGGAACTTGGTCAGCACGCCGAGACCGAGCGCCGCCCAGACCGCGCCGGCGAGCTGGCCGACGCCGCCGAGCACGACGACCATGAAGGAATCGACGATGTAGCCCTGGCCCATGTCCGGACCGACGTTGGCGATCTGCGACAAAGCCACGCCACCGAGCCCGGCGATGCCCGCGCCAAGCCCGAAAGCCATGGTGTCGATGCGCCCGGTCGGCACGCCGACGCAGCCGGCCATCGGCCGGTTCTGGGTCACCGCGCGCACGAACATGCCCATCCGCGAGAGATTGAGGATGGACCACATGGCAGCGAGCACGGCAATCGAAAAGCCGATGATGATGATCCGGTTCCAGGGCAGCAGCAGGTTCGGCAGCACTTCGATCGCGCCGGCCATCCACACCGGATTGGCGACTTCGACGTTCTGGGCGCCGAAGACGGTACGTGCGACCTGGATCAGGAACAGCGAGATCCCCCAGGTGGCGAGCAGCGTTTCCAGCGGCCGCCCATAGAGGTGGCGAATGACGAGGCGCTCCATGAGCACGCCGACCAGCGCCGCGGCGAGAAAACCGGCCGGGATCGCGGCCAGCAGATACCAGTCGAGAAAATTCGGGAAATAGGCCTGGAAGACGCTCTGCATCGCCCACGCCGAGTAGGCGCCGACCATCAGCAGCTCGCCGTGCGCCATGTTGATCACCCCCATGACGCCATAGGTGATGGCCAGGCCCAGCGCCGCCAGCAGCAGGATCGAGGCCAGCGAAACGCCGGTGAAGGCGCGCCCGACGTTCTCGGCGAAAGCCAGTCGTTTTTCGATGGCCCGCATCGAGGTGCCGGCGGCGGCGCGCACCGCGCTGTCCGGCTCGATCCAGTTGCCATCGCGCTTTTCGGTCAGCGGCGCGAGCAACTGCAGAAGATTGGGATCCCCGCTGTCGCCAAGCAGGCGCACGGCGGTGAGGCGAACGACGGCGTCGCTCGAACCGAGGCTGCCCTGCGCATGCGCCATCTGCAGAGTGGCCTTGATCTCGGCATCGGTTTCGGCAGCCAGCGCCTTTTCGAGCAGCGGCAGCAGCTCGGCGTCGGCACCCGACGCCAGTTCCTGCGCCGCTTCCCAACGCACTTCGCGTTCGCTGGAAAACAGGCGCAGCGCAGCCAGGGTCGACGTCAGTTCGCGGCGCAGACGGTTGTTGATGCCGATCGATTCGGTCACTGCCGGCGCCGGAATGATCGCGGTATTGGTCGCCGCATCGATCACCTGTTCGTCATCGACGATCACCACGCGCTCGCCGGCCAGCGCCAGCGATCCCTTTAACATGGCCTTGAGTACCGGCAGCGCCTCGCGCTGCGCGCCCTCGGTCAGTGCCGTGATGGCGGCGATCTTGGCGTCGTTGCCGTCGGACGCCAGCGGCCTGAGCAGCGCCGGGTCAATCGCCGCCAGCGCCGAGGACATGCTCAACAGCCAGGCGAAAACCAATAATCCAATCGTACGCATGCTTTCTCCAGGATCAAGCACGGGCCGCCGCACTGCGCGCCGCCCGTGCCCTCAACCACTCATTTACTCATTCAGCAAACGACGCTCACTTGCCTTCCGGCTCGCCTTTCTTCTTGTCGTTACCCGCAATGTACGGGCTCCACGGCGCCGCCTTGACCGGGCCGGGGGTCTTCCAGACGACGTCGAACTGTCCGTCGGCACGGATCTCGCCGATGAACACCGGCTTGTGCAGGTGGTGGTTCTTCTCGTCCATTTTGATATCGAAGCCGGACGGAGCCTTGAAAGTCTGCCCGGCCATCGCCGCGATGACCTTGTCGACATCGGTCGACTTGGCTTTCTCGACCGCCTGCTTCCACATGTAAACGCCGATGTAGGTGGCTTCCATCGGGTCGTTGGTCACCGCCTTGTCGGCGTTCGGCAGACCCTGCTTCACCGCCCAGGCACGGTAAGCCTTGGTGAAGCCGTCGTTCGCCGGGTTCTTCAGGGTCATGAAGTAGTTCCACGCCGCCAGATGGCCGACCAGCGGCTTGGTATCGACGCCGCGCAGCTCTTCTTCACCGACCGAGAAAGCCACCACCGGCACTTCGGTAGCTTTGATGCCGGCATTGCCCAGTTCCTTGTAGAAGGGCACGTTCGAGTCGCCGTTGATGGTCGACACCACCGCCGTACGCTTGCCTTCGCTGGAGAACTTCTTGATCTTGGCGATGATCGTCTGGTAATCGCTATGACCGAAAGGCGTGTATTCCTCCATGATGTCGGCGTCGGCAACACCCTTGGACTTCAGGAAGGCACGCAGGATCTTGTTGGTCGTGCGCGGATAGACGTAGTCGGTGCCGAGCAGCACGAAACGCTTCGCCGAACCGCCATCCTTGCTCATCAGATACTCGACCGCAGGAATCGCCTGCTGGTTTGGCGCCGCACCGGTGTAGACGACGTTGTACTCGAGCTCCTCGCCTTCGTACTGCACCGGGTAGAAAAGCAGGCCGTTGAGTTCCTTGTACACTGGCAGCACCGATTTGCGCGACACCGAAGTCCAGCAACCGAAAGTCACCGCCACCTTGTCCTGGCTCAGCAGCTGCCGCGCCTTCTCGGCGAAGAGCGGCCAGTTCGACGCCGGATCGACGACCACCGGCTCCAACTGCTTGCCGAGCACGCCGCCTTTGGCGTTGATCTCGGCGATGGCCATGAGCACGGTTTCCTTGAGCGCCGTCTCGGAAATCGCCATCGTCCCGGAAAGCGAATGCAGGACACCGACCTTGATCGTCTCGGCGGCCAGCGCGTTGAAGGAGCTCAGCCCCAAAGCCGCGCTAACGGCAACGGCGGAAACGGTCTTCACGAAATTGCGACGTAGCATCTGATTGCTCCTCGAAAGTTGGAAACGGGGTAATCGGGAAAATTTCTTCCAGCGAGGGGTACTAAGCAATCACCGTGCCAGCTCACATAAGGGCGTGAAACGACCGCCGCAAAGCTTGTTTATCGTCAGCGCGCACGTTCGCGGGGCGCGGCTCGCCCTCTGGGCGCACCAGAATGAAGCGTCGCGCGCACTCCTGCAGAGGCTGGCAAGACAAGCGCCAAGCCCGCCGCCGCAAGGCGGAGCCGGGCATCACGTCGATTGACGCCGACCGCCAAGGGCGCATACACTCCGCCGCAAGTCGCGGCGCCGCAGCCGGCGGCTGCGCCCACCGGGCCGCAGCGCTTGCTCAGAGGCGATGGGCTGGCCCACCAAACAGCTCCGCGACAATGCCCCCTCCGAACCCGCCTGGCAGCCAGCCAGGAATGCTCCCGATGGATATGGATTGCACAACCCGCTCACGAACGACGCGTTCGCTGACCTGGGCCGTCGCCCTGTCGCTGATCGTGCACGGCGTGGTGCTGTTCTTTCCCCAGCAAGAACCGACACGCCTGCGCGCCATGTCATCGCGCTTCGAAGCCACTCTGTCGCCCACCCCGCAAGCGGCGCGACCAGGCCCACCGCGTCCAGCAACGCCGCCCCGGCCACTTACACCGCCGAAGCCAACCAAGCCAACCACTCCCCCCACTCCACCGAAGCGCGTGGAGGCCAAACCAACGCCAAAGCCAACGCCGAAGCCAACGCCCAAGTCAACGCCGAAACCAACGCCCAAGCCGCCAGCCACCGCCGCCGCCGTCAAGAAGCAGACGCTCAAACCGACCCAGCCACAGCCACAGCCGCGGGTCATCACCGTGCCCGCAGCGCCGGCACCAGCGGTCACCCAGGCACCGCGGTGGTTCACCGGCGAGAAGTACGAGATGAAGCGTTTTCTCGACGATCTGGAAGCGGAGGCCAAACCCGCAGCCAAACCCAAACTGGCACAGAACGCGCTAGCCATGGCTCGCAGCCAGGGCCAGCAACAGGCGCGCAACGACGAAGAGGGCACAGCCATTCTCGAGCGCCTCCCCAACACCCCGCCACCAGCGCAGTTCAGCCTCGACTTCTATGTGGACGGCGTCGTCAAACGCCTCAACCGCAGCGCCGCCTTCGTGCGCAACGACCCGAGAAGCAAGGGCATGCGCATGGCCGCCGTCCACTTCCGCATCAATCCCGACGGCAGCCTGAAAACCTTCAAGGTACTCAACGCAGGCGACCAGCAGGAAGAGATTGCCTTCATCAAGTCGGTCGTCGAACGCGCCATCCCCTTCGCCGCCTTCCCGGCAGACATCGCCCGCTCCGCCCGCTCACTGGGCATCACCATCTGCATCCAGCCAAGTCGCGGCGGCGGTTTCGGATTTGCGCGCGTGCCCGACGGCCGCAAGTGCTGATCCAGCACCTGCTGACCGAGAGATCGACAGCCACCTCGACCCCGTCATTGCGAGGAGGCGAAAGCCGACGCGGCAATCCAGAGCTTTGGCGCGTCGCGTTTTCGATGCGCCAAAGAAGCAGCGAGAAGATGGAACTGGATTGCCGCGTCGGCTGCGCCTCCTCGCAATGACCTGCGTGCTACCCGGAACCCCAACCGCGCCGCCGCCCGCGTCACCAACTTTGCCGTCCCCGCGCCGCCCCCGCGCCGCCCCCTAACGCCGCCCTACAGGCGCCCAATCGCAAAATACTCCAGCCCCGCCCGCCGCGGCACGGCCGGATCGTAGAGATTGCGCCCATCGAAAATTGCCGGCGTCTTGAGCAGTGCCTTGATGGCCGGGAAGTCCGGCGCGCGGAACTCTTTCCACTCGGTGACGATCGCCAGCACGTCGGCGTCCTGCACGGCCAGCATCGGCTTGTCGACAAACACGATCCGCGTTTCGCCGGCAAAAATGCGCTGCGCCTCTTGGCGGGCCACCGGGTCGTAGGCGCGCACGCGCGCGCCACGCGCCAGCAGCTCGGCGATCAACACCCGGCTGGGCGCCTCGCGCATATCGTCGGTGTTCGGCTTGAAGGCCAGGCCCCAGAGGGCGATGGTCTTGCCCGCGAGGTCGTTGCCGAGGCGCTTGATGATCTTTTGCGTGAGCACGCTCTTCTGCGCGTCGTTGGCCTCTTCAACCGCCTGCAGAACCTTGAGCTCATGGCCCGCAGCGTTAGCCGTGCGAATCAGCGCCTGCACGTCTTTAGGAAAACACGAGCCGCCGTAACCAGCCCCGGGGTACAGGAAGTCAAAGCCAATCCGCGGGTCGGAACCAATGCCCTTGCGCACCAGTTCGATGTCCGCCCCCAGCCGTTCGCTGAGATTGGCCAATTCGTTCATGAAGCTGATGCGCGTCGCCAGCATCGCGTTGGCGGCGTACTTGGTCAGCTCGGCGCTGCGCACATCCATCACCAGCAAGCGCTCGTGATTGCGCTGGAAAGGCGCATAGAGCTCGCGCATCACTTCGATCGCGCGCGGATCCTGGGTGCCGACGACGATCCGGTCGGGCTTCATGAAGTCTTCCAGCGCGGCCCCTTCCTTGAGGAACTCGGGGTTGGAGACGACGCTGTAGTCAATGCTCGCCCCGCGCGCGGCGAGTTCTTGGGC